>UETR01000010.1_pt1 | contig 141069 bp, 107 predicted proteins | sample 1817881 | NCBI WGS metagenome assembly UETR01 (sample SAMEA4730918, study PRJEB27012) | Candidatus Amarolinea aalborgensis | place: Denmark | collected 2014-01-09
AACATCATGGATGAATTCGGCACCCTGGCCGACTGGGAGGAGATGCTGGCCGGGATGCATCAGCGCGGCATCAAACTGGTGATGGACCTGGTCGTCAACCATACGTCGGACGAACACCCCTGGTTTGTCGAGTCCCGCAAGTCCGTGGACAACCCCTACCGCGACTATTACATCTGGCGTCGCGGCAAGGACGGCCGTGAACCGAACAACTGGGTGTCCCACTTCAGCGGCTCTGCCTGGCAATACGACGCCGCAACCGGTGAATACTATCTGCACCTCTTCTCCAAGAAGCAGCCAGACCTGAACTGGGAGAACCCCGCGGTGCGCAGGGATGTGTTCGCCATGATGCGTTGGTGGTTGGACAAGGGCATTGATGGCTTCCGCATGGATGTGATCAATATGATCTCGAAGGCGCCGGGCCTGCCGGATGCGCCGGCCGTCAGCCGTGACCGCTATCAGTACGGCAGCCAGTATTTCCTCCACGGCCCGCGGCTGCTGGAGTTCCTGGATGAGATGAAGCAGGAAGTGCTGTCCCATTACGACATCCTCACCGTGGGCGAGACGCCGGGGGCAAGCCCGGAGCGAGCGAGTGAGATCACGAACGAGGAGACCGGCGCGCTCAGCATGGTCTTCCAGTTCGAGCACATGGGTCTTGACGAGAACCCGGCTGGTTCGGGGAAGTGGGACCTTAAGCCGTGGAATCTCCTGGACTTGAAACGCGTCATGAGCCGCTGGCAGAAGGGCCTGGAAGGTCGCGGCTGGAACAGCCTCTATCTCTCCAATCACGATCAGCCGCGTTCGCTTTCGCGCTTCGGCGACGACCGTCGCTGCCGGGTCGAGTCGGCCAAGCTGCTCGCCACCTTCCTGCACATGCAGCAGGGTACGCCCTACATCTACCAAGGCGAAGAAATCGGCATGACCAACGTCGCGTTCGAGACGATCGCCGACTACCGGGATATCGAAACGCTCAACATGTACCAGGAATATGTCGTGAACGAGGGCCATGACCCGCAGGCCGTCTTGGCGTTGATCCACGCCAAAGGCCGCGACAATGCCCGCACCCCGTTCCAATGGGACGATCACGCGCATGCCGGCTTCACCACTGGCACACCCTGGATCAAAGTCAACCCCAACTACACCGAGATCAACGCCAAGCAAGCCCTGGCAGATCCCGACTCTATCTTCTACTACTACCAGCAATTGATCCGGCTGCGCAAGGCGCACCCGATCATCGTCTACGGCGCGTACGACCTGATCCTGGAGGCCCATCCGCAGATTTATGCCTTCACGCGCACCTGGCATGACGACCGGCTGCTGGTCGTGCTGAACTTCAGCGCGCACACGCCAGTCTTTGCACTGCCGAGCGATATCTCCTTTGGTGAACAGGATTTGCTCATCAGCAACTATGCAGTTGATACGGCCGAAGACATCCATCAACTGACGCTGCGGCCCTATGACGCGCGCGTCTATTGGCTGCGATAAGGTGATCTTCTGGTCAGCCCGGAGGGCGCCATCATGACCGCCGACCTGTATGAACCCTATCTGATCGCCCTGGATGTCCTGCTCGAACGGCTGGGGCGCGACCAGGCCTCAGCGGCCGACGCCCTGGTTTATCAACAGCGCCTGCAAGAAAACATCGAGCGAACGCGCCGTTACGGCGACAACGAGAATCGCCGCAGCGAGCGTTCCGAGATCATCGAGCTGCTGAACCGCCTGTCCAACGAGGCGCTGGGCGTAGACTTCAACACGCTGGTGCGGCAGGCCCGGCCGAAGCCTGAACAGGATGGCGATCGGGCGCCGCCGCGCAAGCCCTTCGAGCCGGAGACCGTGCTAATTCGCGGCGGCCCGTTCCCCATGGGCAGCGATGACCCGACCCTGCCGGCGTGGGAGCGACCGCAGCACACGGTTGACCTGCATGACTTCCGCATTGGCAGGTACCCGGTGACCAACCGAGAGTACGCTGCGTTCATCAAGGACAACAAGGCTCAGCCCGCGCCCCAGGGGTGGTTCAACCGCGAGCCGCCGCCTGATCGCCTCGATCACCCTGTCGTCAACGTGAGCTGGTATGACGCCCTGGCCTTCTGCGCGTGGTTGAGTGCGCAGACTGGCCGTGGCTACACGTTACCAAGTGAAGCGGAGTGGGAGAAGGCTGGCTGTAACAGCTTCAGCCGTTCTGCGGGCCAGGGTACGGCTGAAGTCGCGACAACCAACAGGTATCCGTGGGGCGATACCCTGGACGCCGCGCGCGTAAACGCCGGGAGCAGCGGTACAACGCCGGTGATGGCCTATCCGGCCGGGGCCAGCGCGTATGGCGTCGAGGATCTGCTGGGTAATGTGCAGGAGTGGACGCGCAGCCTGTGGGGCAGCCAGCCGGCGCAGCCCGATTTTGGCTACCCTTACCGGCCCGACGATGGCCGGGAAATCACGGCGCCGGATCATCTGCCCGCCCAGGCTCGCCTGGTGCACCGCGGCGGCTCGTTCAAGTCGCAGCTTGCCGACCTGCGCAGCAGTGCGCGCGGCAACGCCCTGCCGGACAGCAAGATCGCCTGGCGCGGGTTGCGCGTGGCGATGCATGACGCATAGCATCTGCGCTCGACCAACAACGCCCGATCGTGGAAGGAACTGGGCTACGAAATGGAAGGCCCTGGCGGGCCTGGGAGCCCCAATAGGGGCTTGCATCTTGTAGCCGGATGGCCTCTGGCCTCCGGCGGGGTTGGTCGGCGAACTACCATTCGATGGCTTCTTCCATGCGTTGAAGTTGCCGATCATACACACCCTGTGTAAAATACGCACAGTGCGTATATTCCAAATCAGGAGGCGGATGACGATGACCTTGACGATCTCGCGGACCGACCTGGCGCGACGCACGCGTGAGGCCATCGAGCAGGCGCGCCGCGGCCAGGCTGTTTTTATCGAGAGCTATGGCGCCGAGCAGGTCGCGATGGTGGATGCGCTGGACTACCATCTCCTGCGTGCGGTGGCAGGCTATCGCAGCCAGCCACCAGCGCCCGTGAGCAATCCTGAGATGGCCCCGCGCGGTCTGACTGAGGCAACTGTGCAGGAGCGAGTGGCTGCCGCGGGGGGTGATACGCAAGAAGCCTGGGATGTGATCATGGTCGCGTATCTCGATGGCGACATCAGCCTGGGACGGGCGGCCGCGCTGTTGGGAACCCAGCGCTTCGACCTGCTGATGCGCTTCAGTCGGCTGGGCCTGCCAACGCGCCTGGGGCCGCTGAGCATCAACGAAGCCCGTGCGGAATACGAGGTCATGCAGGGCGGAGATCGAGCCTGAATCATGCCGATGGCCATCCTGGACACGACGGTTTTGAGCAACTTCGCGCACGTTCAGAGGCCGGACCTGCTTCACGTGACGCTAGGAAACGACGCGGCTACCACGACGGTCGTGCTGACCGAGCTCAGGTCGGGCGAGGACTTGGGCCTGGTGCCGCGTTGTGATTGGCGGTGGCTGCGTGTGGCGGCGTTGACCAGTGCGGAGCAGCGTCTGGCGCCAGCTACGGCGCTCAACTGGATGCCGGGGAGTCCGCATGCCTTCCCGTGGCCCGCAGCCGCACTTGGACTTTTCTCAGCGACGACTTTGCGGCCCGCCGGCTGGCGCAGCGAGAGGGCGTCCCGGTTTCTGTAACCATCGGTGTGCTGCGACAACTCGTGGCATCGCAGCAATTGACCCCGGACGAGGCCAACCGCTATTTGGCCATCATGATCAACCACGGCTACCGAGCGCCCATCAAATCGCTGCGCGAGCTATAACGATCGTGCGACGGAACACGACACCTTGACACACATGGTATACTCAGAATAGAATGACCGTACAGCCGGGTCAACGGCTGCGAAGTTTGGCGCGGCTTTAGCGTGGCGACGGAGGTGTGATCGTATGGTCAAAATCATGACGGCCGCAGGGATGGCGCAAAGCGAGCGGGCGCAAGATCAGAGCCTGGCGCAACTCATCCAGCGCGGAATCCTCTTGCCCGTGATTGCCGGCGAGGCGCTGGATGACCTGGTTTTTGGGGGCCACGACCGGCTGGTTGCCAGCTACGCCGCCCACGTGGGTATCCCATGCCCGATCCGGGCAAGCTGCACAAGGTGGCAAAGTACCAGAGCCTGACCACCAGCTGGAAGGATCGCAAGCTCAAGGAAGATTACTTGGACCAGGTGGCAAGTTACCTCCTCGAAGTGGCCAAGCAGGGACGCATGGATGTCGAGCTGATGGAAGAGTTGCTGGCTGAGGCATCCAATCTCACCGTCTCCCAGTTCGCCGGTCGCCTGGGCTATCCGCGGCTCGACCGCGGCGCGGACGACCCGCTGCTGATCCTGGCCAACCTGCCGCTGCCCATCTACCTGACTACCAGCCCATACACCTTTATCGAGGAGGCGCTGCGTCGCGCAGGGAGGGAGCCGAAGAGCGAGGTGTGCCGCTGGCACCCGGGGCTGGACAACGTGCCGTCGGTCTTCGCCGCGAGCGGGCAAACCCCAATCTATCAGCCCAGCCGGCACGAGCCCCTGGTTTATCACCTCTTCGGGCTGGATGCCTACCCAGACTCGCTGGTGCTGACCGAAGACGACCACCTGGACTTCCTGACGGCCGTTTCCCAGGGCCGGGGCAAGGATCAGGGCGTGGACCCCGTGCACGACGTGGTCAAGGGCGCGTTGCAGTCGTCGGCACTCCTGCTGCTGGGCTTCAGTCTCGCCACTTGGGCCTTCCGCGCCCTCTACCGCGGGCTCATCAAGCCCATGCCCACCGTGACCCTTTACGAGCGCTACTGTTGCGTCCAACTGATACCCAGTGAGCAGGAGAAACGTTACCTGGAAGACTATCTGCGCAAGGACGCCCGCTTCGATAAGGTCTACTGGGAGAAAATCGAAACCTTCTGCCAACGCGAGCTACAACAATGAATACAATCCTTGAACCCACCACCAACCCGTATGTCGGCCCACGTACCTTCTCGCAGGAGCAGCGCCATCTCTTCTTCGGCCGCGAGCGTGAGGGCCGCGACCTGTTGGCGCGGGTTCTGTCCGAGCGGCTGGTGCTCTTCTACGCCCAGTCCGGCGCGGGGAAAAGCTCGCTGATCAATACCCGGCTGATCCCCGGATTGCGGGAGATTGGCTACGCTGTCCTGCCAGTGGGCCGCGTGGGCGGCGAGGTTCTGGCAGGGGTGGAGGGGATAGACAACGTCTATCTCTTCAACCTGATGCTCAGCATCGCGCAGACCGAAACGGATCCCGGCCGCTTCGCCGGGCTCACGCTGTCCCGCTTCCTGGCGCGGTTGAGCAGCGAAGACGGCCAACACTACGCCTACGGCGAGGCCGCTGTCCCACCGCCGGGAGCATCGGCAAATGGGGCGGCGCCGGTTCAGCCGTACGTGCTGATCATAGACCAATTCGAGGAACTGATCACAGGCCACCCAGGGCGGTGGACGGAGCGCGCCGAGTTCTTTCGCCAGCTCAACGGGGCCATGCTGGACGACCCCAACCTGTGGGTGGTGCTGGCGCTGCGCGAGGACTACATCGCGCCGATCGAACCTTATGCGCCCCTGCTGGCAGACCGGATGCGCGCCCGCTTCTATATGGAGCGCATGGGCGTCGACGCGGCGCTGGAGGCGATCCGTAGTCCCGGGGAGCTGGGTGGTCGGCCCTTTGCGCCGGGTATCGCCGAGACACTCAGAAACGACCTGTGTCAGGTGCGGGTGCCAGGGCAGGCCGAGACGGTGACCGGCCAGTACGTCGAGCCAGTGCAGCTCCAGGTGGTCTGCTACCAGTTGTGGGAGAACATCACGGGCCGTCCGCCCGGGCCGATCAGCGCTGATAATCTCGCTGAGGCAGGCGATGTGAACCAGGCGTTGAGCCGGTTCTACGAGACGACGCTGCAGGACGTCCTGGCTGGTTCGGCCGCGATCGGCGTCAGCGAGCAGCAACTGCGAACTTGGTTCGATGAGGAATTGATCACCGAGGCCGGCACGCGCGGGCTGGTGTGCCAGGATGAAGAGGAGACCGGTGGCCTACCCAACGCGATGGTACGCAGCCTGCAAAGCCATTGGCTTGTGCGCTCGGAGATACGCTCTGGCACTACCTGGATCGAGCTGGTGCATGACCGGTTCGTGGAGCCAATCCGGACGAGCAACGCGGTGTGGTTTCCTGCACACTTGAGCGCGTTGCAGCGCCAGGCCGCGCTGTGGGATGAGCAGGGCCGTTCCTCGGGCCTACTGTTGCGCGAGGCGGCGCTGGCCGAGGCCGAGGCGTGGGCGGCCGGTCACTCGGACGAACTGGGGCACTACGAACGAGAGTTCCTGGTCGCCTGTCGCGAAGCGCACGAAGCCGCAGAGCGCGAACGGCGCCAGAGTCGGCGCATGCGCCTGCTGGCGATAGTAGCAGTAACAGTAGCAGTAGTAGCTGTCATCGCTGCCGTCTTTGGCGTGACCGGGCAACACCAAGCGAGGAAAGCCGAGGAGAGTGCTGTGGCTCAAGCTGCGCGTGCCCTGAACGCAGAAGCCACAGCCAATGCTGAACGGGCCATTGCGATGGGCAATGCCAACCTGGCCGCCACTCGGGAGGTCGAGGCGCGCGCGGCTAGGGCTACAGCAGTGGCTGAAAAGCAGCGAGCTGACGAGAAGGCCGCCGAGGCGGAAAGCGAGAAGGAAAGGGCGGTGCGGCAATCGCGTCGCGCCAAGGCCCGGCGAACTTGCAGCCAGTTCCCAGGTCGAGCTTGCCAAGTCGATCTACGACCCATCATTGGCGCTATTGCTGGCACGCCGAGCTGTCTCCATTACGTGGCCAGCGGATGGGTACGTGGCTCCGTCCGCCGATAGCGCCCTCCAGGCTGCGATCATGCGCGCTCAACGATCGGGGTGGCGCATGAACCTGCCGCGTTATCGTCACGCCGCCAGCGTCCTGTCGGCAGCCTACAGACCGGATGGCAAACAGATCGTCACCGCCAGTGCCGACCAGACCGCCCGCATTTGGGACGCAGAGACGGGACTGGAAGTGCACCAACTCACTGGACACACCAACGGCGTTTTGTCAGCGGCCTACAGTCCAAATGGCAAGCAGATCGTAACCGCCAGCGACGACCAGAGCGTACGCATCTGGGACGCAGCCACGGGGCAGGAAATGCGCCAACTCATTGGCCATACCGGCAGCGTCAGGTCGGCGGCCTACAGTCCGAATGGCGAACAGATCGTCACCGCCAGTGATGATATGACGGCCCGCATCTGGGACGCAGCCACGGGACAGGAAGTGCGCCAACTCATTGGCCATACCGGCAGTGTCTGGTCGGCAGCCTACAGTCCGGATGGCAAACAGATCATAACCGCCAGTGCCGACCAGACCGCCCGCATCTGGAACGCAGCCACAGGGCAGGAAGTGCGCCCACTCACTGGCCATACCGGCAGTGTCTGGTCGGCAGCCTACAGTCCGGATGGCCAGCAGATTGTCACTGCCAGTTGGGACCAGACCGCCCGCATCTGGAACGCAGCCACGGGACAGGAAGTGCGCCCACTCACTGGCCATACCGGCAGTGTCTGGTCGGCAGCCTACAGTCCGGATGGCAAACAGATCGTAACCGCCAGTGCCGACCAGACCGCCCGCATCTGGGACGCAGCGACAGGAAAAGAAGTGCGTCAATTCAGCGGTCACACCGAGGGTGTCTTGTCAGTGGCTTACAGCCCAGATGGCCAGCAAATCGTTACCGCCAGTGCCGACCAGACCGCCCGCATCTGGGACGCAGCCACGGGGCGGGCAATGCGCCAATTCAGCGGCCACTCTGAGGGTATTTTGTCGGCAGTCTACAGCCCGAATGGCAAGGAGATCGTAACCACTAGCGCCGACGGAACTGCTCGTATCTGGGACGCAATGACTGGGCACGAAGTGCGTCAACTCAGTGGCCACACCAAAAGCGTCAGGTCGGCGGCCTACAGTCCGGACAGCAAGTTCATCGTCACCGCCAGTGATGACATGGCCGCTCGCATCTGGGACGCAGCGACAGGAAAGGAGGTGCGCCCACTCACTGGCCATACCGCGAGCGTCAGATCGGCGGCTTACAGTCCGGATGGCAAATTCATCGTTACCGGCAGTGACGACAAGACTGCCTTCATCTGGAATGCGGCCACTGGAAAAAAAGTTGGCCAACTCAGCGGTCATGCTGCCAGGGTTTGGTCGGCGGCGTACAGCCCGAACGGCAAGCAGATCGTTACCGCCAGCGACGACAAGACTGCCCGCATCTGGGACGTAGCTACAAGGCAGGAAGTGCGCCAGCTGCGTGGCCACACCGAGGGTGTCTTGTCAGCGGCCTACAGTCCGGACGGTAAGCAGATTGTCACCACCAGTTATGACCAGACTGCTCGCATCTGGGATGCGGCCACGGGGCAGGCAGTACGCCAAATCGGCGGTCACACCGGCAGCGTCTGGTCGGCGGCCTATAGTCCCAACGGTCAGCAGATTGTAACCGCTAGCGCGGACGGGAGTGCCCGCATCTGGGATGCAGTCTTAGGAAACGAGGTACGCAAACTCAGCGGCCATACGGCGAGCATTAGGTCGGCGGTTTACAGTCCGAATGGTGAACAGATCGTCACCGCGAGTGATGACCGGACTGTCCGCATTTGGGATGCCCTCATAGGAGAGGAGGTGCGCCAGCTCAGCGGTCACACCGCAAGTGTCTTGTCGGCGGCCTACAGCTCGGACAGCCAGCAGATCGTTACTGCCAGTGACGACAAGACCGCACGTGTTTGGGAGGCGGCCACAGGGAAAGAGGTACTTACACTCCGCGGCCACACCAAGGGTGTCTTGTCGGCGGCCTACAATCCAGACGGCAAATTCATGGTCACCGCCAGTGCTGACCAGACCGCGCGCATTTGGGATGCAACGACGGGAAAAGAAGTGCGTCAACTCAGTGGCCACACCGCCAGCGTCAGGTCGGCGGCCTACAGTCCGGACAGCAAGTTCATCGTCACCGCCAGTGATGACCAAACCGCCCGCATCTGGGACGCAGCGACAGGAAAGGAGGTGCACCAGCTCACCGGTCATACCGCGAGCGTCGGATCGGCGGCTTACAGTCCGGATGGCAAATTCATCGTTACCGGCAGTGACGACAAGACTGCCTTCATCTGGAATGCGGCCACTGGAAAAAAAGTTAGCCAACTCAGCGGTCATGCTGCCAGGGTTTGGTCGGCGGCGTACAGCCCGAACGGCAAGCAGATCGTTACCGCCAGCGACGACAAGACTGCCCGCATCTGGGACGTAGCTACAAGGCAGGAAGTGCGCCAGCTGCGTGGCCACACCGAGGGTGTCTTGTCAGCGGCCTACAGTCCGGACGGTAAGCAGATTGTCACCGCAAGTTATGACCAGACTGCTCGCATCTGGGATGCAGCCACGGGACAAAAAGTGGGCCAGATCAGCGGCCACACCGGCAGTGTCTGGTCGGCGGCCTATAGTCCTGACAGTCAACACATTGTAACCGCAAGCTATGACCATACGGCTCGTATCTGGAATGTGTCCCCGGACCAGGAAGTGCGCCAGCTCCGCGGCCACAGCGACGGCGTCTTATCGGCGACCTACAGCCCGGATGGCAAACAGATTGTCACCAGCAGTACCGACGGGACCGCGCGTATTTGGGACGCGGCCATGGAGAAGGCAGTGCACCAACTCTCCGGCCATACCGCCGGTGTCTGGTCGGCAGCATGCAGCCCGGACTGCAAGTTCATCGTCACCGCTAGCGACGACCAAACCGCCCGCATCTGGGATGCGACGACAGGAAAGGAAGTGCGCCAGCTCAGCGGTCACACCGCAAGTGTCTTGTCGGCGGCGTACAGCCCGGACGGCCAACAGATTGTCACCGCCAGCGGTGACCAAACCGCCCGCATCTGGGATGCGACGACAGGAAAGGAAGTGCGCCAGCTCAGCGGTCACACCGCAAGTGTCTTGTCGGCGGCGTACAGCCCGGGCGGCCAACAGATTGTCACCGCCAGCGGTGACCAAACCGCCCGCATCTGGGATGCGACGACAGGAAAGGAAGTGCGCCAGCTCAGCGGTCACACCGCAAGTGTCTTGTCGGCGGCGTACAGCCCGGGCGGCAAGCAGATCGTCACGGCCAGTGATGACCAGACCATTCGCATCTGGGATGCAGTCACGGGGTTAGAGGTGCGCCAACTGCGCGGCCACACCGCCAGCGTCAGGTCGGCGGCGTACAGCCCGGACGGCAAGCAGATCGTCACCGCCAGTGATGACCAGACCATTCGCATCTGGGATGCAGTCACGGGGTTAGAGGTGCGCCAGCTGCGCGGCCACACCGCCAGCATCAGGTCGGCGGCGTACAGCCCGGACGGCAAGAAGATCGTCACCGCCAGTGATGACAAAACCGCCCGCCTATGGATTGCCAGCATTGACGACCTATTGACAGAAGCAGGCCGCCTGATCCAACGCGACCCGCCATTGTTGACGCCGGAGGAGCGGCGGGAGTATGGGTTGGAGTAAGTGGCAGCCGACCGTCAAGCGCCCGTCTGACCGTGGAATGGACAGACTACCAGGCTCTCCGGGACCCTATCATCCGCGCCGCATTAGCCCCGGAGGGGCTTGCATCTCGTAGCCGGATGGCCTCCGGCCTCCGGCGGGGTTGGTCGGCGAACGGCATCTGCGCTCAACCAACGCCGCCCGACCGTGGAACGGATCGGGCTACGAGGTGGAAGGCCCTGACTGGCCTGGGAGCCCCTATCGGGGCTTGTATCTTGTAGCCGGATGGCCTCCGGCCTCCGGCGGTGTCAGTCGGCGGATGGCCTCCGGCCTCCGGCGGTGTCAGTCGGCGGATGGCCTCCGGCCTCCGGCGGTGTCAGTCGGCGGACGGCCTCTCACCCCCAGCGGTGTCGGTCGGCGGGCGTGCAGCCCCGGCGGGGCTTGCATCTCGTAGCCGGATGGCCTCCGGCCTCCGGCGGGGTTGGTGGGCAAACGACATTTGCGCTCGACCAACATCGCCCGACACCAGTAGGCGTGCGGTCCAGGACGCGCTCAGGGGCGGGCACGCCATCATCGTTTTGCACCTTCATATCAACCGGGGTACAATTGCTCCGTGGGGTGACCCAACGAGACGAACGAGGCCAGACGATGAACTTTCAGCGCCCAAGCCACATCCCTAAACACGCCGATCTCTGCCTCAAGGCCATCTCCGAAGCTGGCCTGGGCGATAAGATATCGCTGGGCGGCGCCTTCGGCCTGCTGCATTACCTCGATTATCGGCCAACGTATGACGTCGGCGCATGGTGGGTTTTTTCGGCGACGGCTGAGGAACAACGCCTGGTAGTCGCTGTGGTCAAGCAGGCGCTTGCGCCTCTCGGCCAGGTTCGCGTGCGTGGGGAGACGTTGTCAGCATCGAATTGGTAGAGGACAAAAACAAGGTCTTCAGCTTCCAAATCGCCCATCGGTCGGCCCAACTGCAGCCGTCAACGCCGCTCCCCTGGGCCAATTCGCTGCTGGACAGCTTCGACGACTTGATTGCGAGCAAGATGGTGGCGCTTGTTGAACGTGGAGCGCCGCGCGACTTTCGAGATATCTATGCGACCTGCCGTGCTGGATTAACGACGCCGAGCCAATGTTGGGCGCTTTGGCGGCAGCGCCAGATGCTTTCAGGTAGCGACACAGACGCCACGCGCGCCAGGCTGGCGCTGCAAATTCACTTGGAACGCATCGCCCTGCTGCGGCCATTGACCCAAATCGCAAATCTGCCAGACCGAAGCGATGCGGAGCAGTTGCGGCATTGGTTCGCCGAGGAGTTTGTTGATGACGTTGGAGATTGATGGGACCTTATACCCTGACGTTGATCCTCCCATGGCGCTAGACACCCTGGGCGATCAGGTTGATTTCCTGGCTCGTTTGTGCGCCGCCGACTTTGGCCTTCTTCCAGAGCCAGAGGCCATGCAAGAGCTTCGACAGCCAGCCTGGCGCGCAGCCGTTGACGCTTGCAGACTGTTGACCTCACCCACCTACCACCTCCTGCGCCGCTGGCAGGGACTTTCTCCCCTTCCCTATCTGGGCCAACAGCCTGCCTATATCCGCAGCGATCCCAACCTGGCCTACGTCTGAATCTCAAGATCGTCATGTAAGGCTGCCGGGTGACAGGCCATGCGGGTCTGGCGTTCAGCGCGCAGGGGCGGCCACCTCGTACGTCATTCCCGTGAGATGAAGAACCTATCCACATGACCAGTCTCCAACTCCCCTCACGACGGGGGAGTTTTTTTGTCGTCGGGTTTAACATGGGACAAACATACGCGGAGGCTCAAGATGAACTCGACAGTTGCCGTTGCCAGACCTGTCCTCAATTTTCGGACGCTGATCGCCTGGCCAGTCATGCTCTTTGTCTCCATGCTCCCCGACATTCTGTTTCAGGAACTAACGGGGCACCTGCCTGACTGGCTGTTTGGGGCAAAACTCGTTCTGATCTGCACACTGTTGGTGGGCAGTCTGTTCTGGGAAAACCTGCGTTCGCTGCGCTTGTTCTTTGGCGTCCTGTTGACCCTGTTCGCTCTGGAGTGGGGAGTGACGCGGTTCTTCGATGGGCTGAGCTATCGCAGTTGGCTCGCCGCCGCCAGCCCCTTCGTTCAGCAGGTCGGCCTTGTTCAGATCACGCGTATCACGACCGCCATCTTGATGACCCTGGCGATGCTGGCTGTGTTTCGCCGTTTCGACCGCTTTTTCCTGGTGAAAGGCCGCCTGGATGCTCCGGCGCAGCCCATTCCCCTCATTCTGACCAGACCGCCATCCTGGCGCATCCTGGGGCCGGCCATCGCCGGCGCGATGTGCCTGGGGCTGCTCGTGTTCGTCTTTGCCTTTGGCCGACCGCCTGCGCTGGCCTCGCTGGCGCAGGCGCTGACTTCGGCGAGCTCAGTCGAACCGCCGCTGCTGACCTTTGTGCTGCTTTTTGCGGCCAGCAATGCCTTCGGAGAAGAAATGCTCTACCGCGCGCCCTGGCTGGCTGCGCTGGAAGGCCCGGTTGGCCCAGCGCACGCGCTGTTGATGACGGCTGCCTATTTTGGGATTTCCCATTACTACGGCGTCCCCTACGGCGCACTTGGCATGGTCATGGCCTTCATTCCCGGCTGGCTGAATGGCAAGGCCATGTTGGAGACACGCGGGTTCTTTTGGGCCTGGTTCATTCACTTCTGGATGGATGTCGTGATTTTCTTCTTCATGGCGCTGGGCGCGGTGTCCCCTAGCGGCTGATGAATCAAGTCAAGTGAGGAACAACCATGAATACCCTTTCCAAGCGGATTTTGTTCTTTTTCGCCGGGCTGCTGGCTTTCGTCATCAGCCTGCTTCTGTGCCTACCGGTGATCCTGCTGCCGCCCGCGACCGCTGTGCCTGCCTGGGCCTGGATCCCGTTGGCTGCCGCCGACCTGGCGCTGCTCGTGCTCTTCTTCCGCCTTCAGCCCGCCTGGAAGGGCGCCGCAGCCTCGCTGGCGGGTCTGCTCCTGGTGGGGGTCTTGGCGGTCGGCGCGTCGCAGGCTTTCGCCAAGACTCCGGCCATCACCGATGCGCAGGGCAAGCCGCTGCCCGGCAGCATCGCCACGCTGGAGCAGGTCACGCTCAACGGCAGCCGGCAGTGGGTGTTTTGCAAATGAAACCTGGCCATGGCGCAAAACAGGCGCAGGTCACCCGTTTCACGGCACAAAATCGAGCCGTGGCAAGAAAATCAAGGCATTGGCAATGTAAAAGAACCACCGGATTTTAAAAAAAGCGGGGAGGGATGACAATAGGCTGGCCTGCTTCTCAGTCCGTCGCCATCGCCGGATTACGTTCCTGGCTACCGTCACGGCCGGTGGGAATCGGCCTGTGTTGGGATTCCCAAACCGGTTCATCTGACATTGACGGGTGGCGGACGGTGCTGAACTGGGGCTAGATGGCGATGGCACAACCTTTTCTGATCCTGAGCCAGGTAGGGTGGAGTGGATAGAAGTTGTTGTGCAAACCTCTGATGGATCGGCAGAGAATCCTGGTTGGGACGGTGACTGCCAGGACATATGTCACGAAACGTGACTCACCAAGAAACGGAATGGCTGTCTTGACGAGGAGTGCGCTGGTCATCGTTCATTGCCGAAGACCTGTGTCAGTCGGCAAGTGCGGTTGGTGGCTCAATGGCGCCACTTTTCATCAAGGCGGAACAGAAAAAAAATCAACCACCGATGTCGAAAGGAATGAATAACTCGTCCAGGACGATCAGGTGGCATTCTGGTGCAGTTAGAACTTAAGCGATGTGATCTGACTTCAATCGAAGTCATTAACCAGACCGGCGGCGTTGGAAAGCGAACCTTCCTGGCGACGGTGGCGCAAGTGACCAGGCAACGTGTCTTCTAGCGATTGCCCACGCAGCAGAATGGAGTCGGCCCATGGATGTAGTCCCTGAGCTGGGCGACACCTGCTGCTGTTCAGTTGGGAACTGCTGAAATCGAAATGGCCAGTTCTTCAGCACTAAAGCGGCCCTTGATGCGCATGATTTCCACGTTTACGTTGATTTCGTTCACTTCCTGTTCGCCAGGCGGAGGGATCGTACTGGGAGGTTACGGGAGCCCACTCAGCAAATGGGCGATAATTGCGCACGAAAGGTGGGGAGATGCAACTGTTTGAAGCTTTCCAAAGCAAGAGCGATTCCATCACTTCCCTCGGACAAACTGTAGCAATGTCAAGTTCACGGGTTGGCCGATCTCGTAACCGGACTGTCAGTCAATTCGAGCGGCGTATCTGGATCAGTATCTGGTGGCGTAACTTCACCCTGACATGGACACAGTTGGAACAAGGCCTGGCTTACCGCCTGTTCGATCAGGTCGGCCGGATGATCCGATGCAGTTGCAGATCGGACAATTCGCTATCCGCGACCTCGGCCACTGCTGTACATCTTGTTCGAGTTGCTCGCGCCCGGCCATGTCGCCCTGGCGAAGGGTTTGCGTGCCGGAGCGCCGACGTTGCCAGAGGGCGAATGTGCAGGATCGAAATGCTGCTCGCGGCGTAGAGCGGGCTGGTTGGCAATCACTTTGTCGTGATGCAAGATCTGATCCGAAATGGTCGCCGCCACCGTTTGCGCTATTCTGGTGCCAGGCCGAGCAGTGGTTTTCGAAAATCACTCATTGTGAGCCGTCACTTACCTGCGCCAGTCTCGCGCACGGGCAGTGGGCGAGAAGGTTCGCACCTCGCCCGCCGACGTGGTTGGCTCGCCTTTCACTCGCGCAGGTGGTGCGGCACTTGTCCAGCAAATAGGCGTAGTCGCTGAACGAGGCCACCTGGGGATGGGAACGAAGTCGCCGATAAACCGACGTTATGTTCGACACCTCCCTCGGGCCCTGCGCAGGGGCGAGTGATCTCGAAGAGATTAATGTGCGATAACGCCACGTACGCTGCTCGAAGCGGCGTACCCTTTGCATCTCAAACACGGCCGTTTTGATTGTCGTAGCCGACTTTGCGGTCGCCGCCAAAGAATCAAACCTGCGACCGTCCAAGAAACTCTTGCTTTGCGTCGATAGCGCACGAACGGGAAAAGTTGACCATCAGGGGCTTTTGACCATCCGTACGCCAGCCTGATACCGCGACTCCAGTCCATGAGCTTGCGACGATCGAACGCCAGCGTATCGACACCGCCGTTCCGCTGTTCACGGCATTGCGCTACGCCAGTGACGAACGCCCGTCCCCGGACCTTTGCTGAGACCATTTGTAAATTTGCCCGTGGCCGCTGCTTAATGATCCTTCATTCTCGCCAGGTTCGTGACTTTGCTGGGCCGACACCGGATCGCTCGGAACTGCGCGGTACGCTCGGCTCGCCAGGTCCAGCCTTTCCGCAACTGGGATGTCGCCGTATTTCAGTTCGCGAGCAAATCCACGAGATGTTTTGTGTTGAGTAGGCATCCTGAATCTGGATAGCGCAAATCTACCGCGTCTTATCCTTCCTCCGCAACCTGGCTCGTCGGCTTTCGCCTCCCTAATGGAATTTCTCATAGATTTCACTGCCATTTCTCAGCCGGGTGGCCTTCTGCTCTTACCAAAACAGGGTTTTCGATCGCGGCGGTACCTCAAGCCGTTACGCTTTCCTCGGCGCGGGGCGCTAACGGCGACGCACTTTCGGGGCTGAGGACGTTTCGTTTCGGTCACTGGACGCCCGGCTCGCAAGTGGTTCGACGCCTTGACGGCGACCATCATGACGCGGAGCGCTATATCGACGCCGCGTTGGTGCTGCTGTGCAGAGTTCGGCCGGACAGGTCATCCCTGGGCGAGTCGGAACAGCGCTGGGCGTCAGTGTCCAGCCTGCGAACTATTCACGCTTCGTCCGGCACCGGGCAGATGGTGCCTTCCTGGAAAATGAGCTGATGACTTGTGCGCTTCGCTGAATCCTGGGCGGGAGCTGGGGATGAAGAGGTTGACCTTGATCCGGCCGCCGGCCATTGAGAGCCAGGTGGTTCGGGCGGAGGCAATCTTTTGAAAGCCCCTGGGCGGTCGCCGCATCGACGCGCCACGCAACGCGGAGCGCTGGCATCACTCATGGGCATCCTGATCGCTAACATCTATCGACTTGACCAGGCGCGAACTCCTTCGATGGAATGCCTGTTTATTGGACGATACGGCATCATCGCAACTGGATTCTATTTCACAGAGAGGCATCTGGAAGCAACGTACTCGCCTATCACCGCTGGTCTGCTCGTCGATCGGCGTCCGCGTTCGCTGGTGGTGGCATCAATGGTTGTGCTGGGCATTGCCATCGGCAGGCTGGTCTTCCGCACTGCTTATCGGGAGCGGTTGTGGCGCGTCTTCTTCGCTATCCCGCATTGACACGGCCGACTTCCCTGGAATCATCTTCATTAGATCCCTCATCGGCATGGGCTGGTGTGCTGATCAAGGCTTCTACCCGAGGTGGGAAGGCGCGCATGGCGACCACGACACCCTGCGGCGGCGGTTCAGCTGGACTGGCATGCCGGGTGTTAGCGATTGCGGGCGGTCTTTCTCTTCACGTAAGCGGCGCTTCGACCCACCGGACTGGCACGTCAAGAACCCACCCACCTATCCGGCTCTGGAAATCGCTGCCGCTGGTGGTCGTCTGGATGATGCTGCTGTTCACCATCTCAGGGGCCAGCACCTTCTATGCGCTGCGCAATCGCAGCGGCGGGGCCTTCCTCATCGTACGCTGGGCCATGCCTGACCTGGCGAAGTGGGCGCTCATCGCACTGATTTCCCTGCCCCTCTACCTCGGCCTGTACTGGTTCGTGATCCGGCCGGTCAACCTGCTGCGGTTCCTGTTCGGCATGAAGCCGCACGGTGGCCAGCCTGTCCCATACACGTTCGCCAACGGGAGGCATGTCCGATAATAAGGATTGCCTGACTCCTCATCTTTCAACTCGGAGGATCGCATGTCACTACGCACTCGTTTGTTCCGTTTGTTCGCCGGCCTGGTCGTGCTGGCCCTGACGCTGGCCGGGGGGTTCGCCCTCTTTATGGCTCAGATGCCGCGCTGGGGCGCAACGCCGGCCGAGGCGGCCCTGGCGCTGCCCGGCGACGCGCAGCTCTCTGCGCCGATGATCAGTTGGACCAACGCCCGCACGATCAACGCGCCGCCCGACCAGGTATGGCCCTGGCTGGCGCAGATGGGCGACACGCGCGGCGCGTTCTACAGCTTCACCTTCATCGAGGATCGCATCGGCGCGCTGACCGGCGCGGCCGACTATGCGGTGAACTACACCAACGCCAACGCCATCCACCCCGAATGGCAAAACCCGCAGCCTGGGGAGGAGATCATCCAGGGCACACTCAAGTGGGAAGGGTTCGCGCCGGGCCGTTGGCTGCTGGCGAGCTCGGCCAACCCCAACGTGATGGGCTGGACCTGGCTCTGGCAGATCGCGCCCACGGCCGACGGGCGCGCCACACGGCTGGTCAACCGCATCCGCATCCAGCCGATGGGGGTCGGCGACAACCCGGTCGTCTCCTTTTTCATCGGCAATGGCGCGTTCATCATGGAGCAGCGCATGATGCACGGCATCAAGGCCCATGCCGAGGGGTGGGTCGAGCCGCGCTACCAGGAGGCGGTCGAGATTGCCCTCTGGGTCGTGGCGCTGCTGGCGGGCCTGGCCGCGGCCGTGCTCTTCGTCGCTCGCCGGCCGTGGATCGCGGCTGTGGCTGTGGCTGTGGCTGTGGCGGCCGTTGGGGTAATCCTGGTCTTCACCTTCGCCCAGCCGCCCATCGCGGTGCGCGTGCTGCTGGATGCGGCGCTGCTGGCCGGCGTGTGGGTCGCGTGGCGGACAGCCGCAACCAGGCCCGTCGCGGCCACCCCTTGAAAAGCCACTGCGGCTGCCAAACCGCGCGATAATCCGCCGCGAACTGGCGCAGGCTGATCGGCGGCCGGCCCAACAGGCGTGCAACCTCGCCGGTCACGAACGCCGACATCCCACGCCGTGTCTGATCGAGCGCGACCGCCTCGACCATCTCGCCGTGCCGTGCGCGCAGCTGCGTCACGCTCAGATCCGCCGCCCGCGGCGCGTATCCCGCGGCGGATAGCGCTTGCACGACCGCGCTGCCCACATTCCCCAACGCGCCGGTGACCAGGATGGTGTCCGCCATTGCTTCGCTCTTCACGCTTGACAGATATATAGACCAGTTGGTATAATCTCGCCATTCGACGACTTTGTCAAGAAGGACATGCTGATGACCGCCGCACGCGACCAAATCCTCCACACTACGAGCGCCCTGTTAGAGAAACAGGGCTGCCACGCGACCGGGTTGAACGAGATCATCCGCGAGAGCGGCGCGCCGAAGGGATCGCTTTACTACTACTTTCCCGATGGCAAAGACCAACTCGTCAGCGAGGCCGTGTTGGAGGGCGCACGGACAGTTGCCGCGCGTATCGAGGAGCACCTGGCGGAGATCGGCCTGGGGGCGTTCGTGCAGCGCATCGCCGAGAGCGTGGAAGCCAGCGGTTATGCGGCGGGCAGCCCGCTCACCGCGGTGGCGATGGAGACGGCGACCACGAGCGAGCGCATCAACCTGGCATGCCGCGCGGCCTATGCGCTGCTGATCGCCGCCTTCGAGAAGTATCTCTTGGCCCGCGGCGCGGCGCCAGCCCGCGCCGCCGAGCAGGCCACATTCATCACCGCGGCCATCGAAGGCGGCATCATCCTGAGCCGCACGCAGCATAGCGCTACGCCGCTGCGCATCGTGGCCGCCTATCTGGACACCCTGATTTTGGAGGAAGCATGAAAATCGTTGTTTTCGGCGCATCGGGCGGAACGGGCATCAATATCGTGGAGCAAGCGTTGGCGGCGGGGGATGTTGTCACCGCTTTTGTGCGCAACCCGGCCAGGCTGGACTTGCAGCATGCCAACTTGACCCTGTGCCAGGGGGACGCGACGGACGCGGCCGCCGTCGCACGCGCGGTCGCAGGGCAAGATGCGGTGATCAGCGCGCTGGGGCCATCACGGCCGCCCGTGCCGGGCATGATGGAGACCGCGGCCAGGAACATCGTTGCGGCAATGCGGCAGCACGGCGTGCGCCGGTTGATCTCCACCACGGGCGCAGGTGTGCGCGATCCGCAGGATCGGCCCACGCTGGTGGATCACCTGATGAAGGGGCTGCTGACGCTCCTGGCCGGCGCAGTTCTGCGCGACTCGGCCGCCAATGTGGCGGTGATCCGCGGCAGCGACCTGGATTGGACCATCGTTCGCTTCCCGCGGCTGACCGATGGGCCGGGCACGGGCAAGTACCGCGTCGGCTACCTGGGCAAAGACTCCGGTATGCACGTCGCCCGCGCTGACGGCGCCGATTTTGTGCTGAAGGAGTTACGCGCAGACAAGTACATCCGGCAGATGCCGGTGGTCAGCTATTGAGGTCAGGCTTCATGCACGCCCAACTGACCCGCCACCTGCGCAGACTGGCCGTCGAGCTCGGCTGCCGGCCCATCGGCTCGCCGGCCAACGAGGCCGCGGCCGACTATATTCGAGACGCTTTTCGCGCCCTGGGCCTGGCCGTGGAAGAGCAGCCCTACCCCTGCACCGGCTGGGACTGCCGGGGCGCGTGGCTGAGCAGCGCGGGCGATCCGCTGCCGGTCCAGGCCAACGCGTTCTCGCCCGCGTGCGATGTGACCGCGGCGGCCGTCCCCGCGTCCACGCTGGACGAGCTGGCTGCGGCCGACCTGACCGGTAAGATCGCGCTGCTGCACGGCGAGCTGGTGGCCGAGCCGCTGTCGGCCAAGTCGTGGTTCCTGCGCGGGGAGCGCGACGACGCTATCATCGCCGCGCTGGAAGGCAAACGACCGGCCGCGCTGCTGGCCCCGCCGCCGGCCACGCCCCAATACGAGCAGTTCACCGCCGACTGGGAACTGGATCTCCCCGCAGCCACCGCGCCTCTGGCGACCATCGAACGCATCCTGGCCCGGCCCGGCCCACTCCATCTGCGGCTGGAGTGCGCAAAGTTCTCCGCGACCGCGCGCAACATCGTGGCCCGCAAACCCGGCGTCCGGCCAGCCGACGCGCCCGCCAGGAAGGTTGTGCTGATGGCGCACTTCGACACGCGCATCAACACCCCCGGCGCGCTGGACAACGCGGGCGGGGTCGCTGTGCTGCTGGCGCTGGCCGAGGCGCTCCGCGAGATAGCGCTGCCGTTCGATCTGGAGTTCATCGCCTTCGACGGCGAGGAATACCTGCCGATCGGCGATGACGAGTACGTGCGCCGCGCAGGCGAGGCGTCCTTCGCCGACATCTCCCTGGCGATCAACATGGACGGCGCGGGCTATGTGGCCGGGCGCAACACGGTCGCCGCGTTCAACGTGTCACCGGAGCAGGCCGGCCGGATCGAAGCGATCGTCGCGCACTGCCCCGCGGTGCAGTGGGTGGAGCCGTGGCCGCAGAGCAACCACTCGACCTTCTCCTTCCGCGGCGTCCCAGCGCTGGCCTTCAGCTCGGCCGGCGCGTTCAACCTGGCCCATTTCCAAGCCGACACGATTGACAAGGTGAGCGTGGCGAAGCTGGTCGAGGTGGTAGACGTGGTGCGGGAGATCGTGGCGGGCTGAACCCATCCACGCATCTCCCGCACATGATCCTTGAAAATCCAAAGTTGACATTTGGATTTTCAAGGATATAATAGCTTCATGCTTATCTCAAGACCTGCTGTCATCGCCCAAGTCCAGGCTGCGCTGGCGATTCACCCTATTGCCGCTCTGTTGGGGCCGCGCCAATGCGGCAAGACAACGGTGGCGCGGATGATCGCCGACCAGCAGCCAGCCACGTACTTCGACTTGGAAAATCCGGTGGACGCGCGCCGGCTCTCCGCCCCGCTGACGGTGTTGGAAAACCTGTCCGGGCTGGTGATGGTTGATGAGGCGCAGCGGCGGCCTGAGCTTTTTCCGTTGCTTCGGGTGCTGGCGGACCGCCCACACAACCCTGCACGCTTTCTGCTGCTCGGCTCGGCCTCGCCGCAGCTCGTGCACGGGGCATCAGAATCCCTGGCCGGTCGCATCGGCTTCGTGGATCTGGCTGGTTTCGACCTGACCGAGGTAGATGCCACCCAACGTGACCGGCTCTGGCTGCGCGGCGGGTTTCCGCGCGCCTTCCTGGCGGACGACGATGCGGCCAGTCTGGCCTGGCGTGAGGCATTCACGCGTACCTTCCTGGAGCGAGACATCCCCCAGCTGGGCATCACCATCCCTGCCGAAACCCTGCGCCGCTTCTGGACTATGGTCGCCCACTATCATGGGCAGCTTTGGAACGCAGCCGAATTCGCTCGCTCACTGGGTGCCTCCGAAGTCACCGCACGACGCTATCTGGACATTCTGGCCGGCGCCTATGTGGTGCGCGTACTGCCGCCGTGGTTCGAGAACATCGGCAAGCGCCAGGTCAAGGCGCCCAAAGTGTACATCCGCGATTCCGGCATCTTGCATGGGCTGCTGCAACTGGGCACACTGACAGACGTGCAGTCCCATCCGAAACTGGGCGCCTCATGGGAAGGTTTCGTCATCGAGCAGATCATCCGGCTGCTGGACATGCGCGATGCCTACTTCTGGGCCACCCACGGCGGGGCCGAGCTGGACCTGCTGGTCCGTGTACGGGGCAAGCCATATGGGTTCGAGATCAAGTATGCGGATGCGCCCGGCGCCAGTCGCTCCATGTATGTCGCCTTGCATGATCTCGGGCTCGAGCATCTTTGGGTGGTCTATCCGGGAAAGCACCAGTATGCGCTTGACCGGCAGATCACGGCTCTTCCTGTCGAGGCTCTGTCCCGGCTGGCGGCTGATCTAGGATCACAACAACGCCACGTCCTCGACCTATCCACTTGACCAGTCCCAAACTCCCCTCACGGCGGGGGAGTTCTGCGTTGCCATGCGCGATCATGCGACTGTGGGCCGGAGCTGCCAGCTCAGATCGCCGCCACATCATATGAGGAGTTCCGCCATGACTGACAAAAATGAGTCAGAGGGACAATCATGACCTCAACGCCGACCCTTCTCAAACGGATTCTATCCTTGCTCGTCAGCGTGCTGGCTTTCGTCATCAGCCTGCTTCTGTGCCTACCGGTGATCCTGCTGCCGCCCGCGACCGCCGTGCCCGCCTGGGCGTGGATCCCGCTGGCCGCTGCCGAAATGGCGCTGCTCGTTCTGTTCTTCCGCCTTCAGCCCGCCTGGAAGGGCGCCGCAGCCTCGCTGGCGGGTCTGCTCCTGGTGGGGGTCTTGGCGGTCGGCGCGTCGCAGGCTTTCGCCAAGACTCCGCCCATCACCGATGCGCAGGGCAAGCCGCTGCCCGGCAGCATCGCCACGCTGGAGCAGGTCACGCTCAACGGCAGCCGGCAGTGGGTTTCGATCCGCGGCAAGGATACCTCCAAGCCGGTGCTGCTCTTCCTGGCTGGTGGGCCGGGCGGCAGCCAACTGGCGACCGCGCGCTACGCACTCGGGGGGCTGGAGGAGCATTTCGTCGTCGTCAACTGGGAGCAGCCCGGCGCGGGCAAGTCGTTCGACGCCGTAGACCGTTCCACCATCACGCCGGAGCGTTACATCGCGGACGCCCGCGCCCTGGTGCTGCTGCTGCGGGAACGTTTCGGCCAGGACAAGGTCTACGTCCTGGGCGAGTCGTGGGGCAGCGCGCTGGGCGTCATGCTCGTCCAACGCCACCCGGAGCTGTTTCACGCCTTCGTCGGCACGGGCCAGATGGTCGCCTTCCTGGAAAATGACCGGATGTGCTACGACTTCGCCCTGAACTGGGCGCGGGAGCGCGGGGATGCGAAGAAGATTGAGACGCTGACCCGGCAAGGCCCGCCGCCCTATTACGGCAAAAACGTGGCCTGGCAGGAAGCCGCGTTCCTGATGGACACCTTCAACTATATGAACGCCAACCCGGCCATCGCCGACAACGGCGCCAACACCTTCCGCGACCTGGCCGCGCCCGAATACGGGCTGTACGACAAGGTCAGTTGGTTCCGCGGCGTGCTGGAAACGCTGGATGTGGTCTATCCCCAGCTCTGGGACGTGGATTTCCGCCAGCAGGCCACGAAGCTCGCCGTCCCGGTCTACTTCCTGATCGGCCGCCACGACGTCAACGCGCCGACCGTGCTGACCGAACAGTACTTCGCCGTCCTCGACGCGCCGCACAAGGAAATCGTCTGGTTCGAGCATTCGGGGCACACGCCTTGGGTGTCAGAGTCGGACCGTTTTGTGGAGGTGATGGTCAACACCGTGCTGGCGCAGACGCAGGGGCGCTGATCATGAACGCTGCCCTACACGACGCGTATGCGGCCGATTATGATCAACAGGTGCAGGCCTACGGCTGCCACGTGGCCGACGTGCTGTTCGGGCTTTGCTATGAATACGTCCAGCCCGGCCAGCGGCTGCTGGATGCCGGCATTGGCAGCGGCCTGTCGGCGCAGCTCTTCGCCAAAGCCGGGCTGGAGATCCACGGCATGGACTTCTCGCCGCCATGCTGGCAGATGCGGGCCAGGGTTTGCCGCTGATCTGACCCTGCAGACTTGGCAACAAGCCCTGGCCGTATCCGACGAGCGGTTTCGCGCACGTGGTCTGCTGCGGCGTGCTGCACTTCATGGGCGACCTGGACGACCTTCGCAGAGGCGGCGCGTGCTGGCGCCGGCCGGCGTTCGCCTTCACCACGCAGCAGTCGCCGCCCGGCCAACGATCAGGCGCCTTATGAACGACAAGTCGCAGGCGATTTCGACATCTTCTGCCCACGCACATCGCATACGTCCAAGCGCTGCTGGCTCAGCATTCGTTTCAGCCGCTAAAGGGGCAAAAGTGCTTGTCGGCGACGACCTGTTCATGCTATGGCGGTTGGCCAAAGCAATGAGGAAGACATGTCTGACTTCTGCACTCGTTTTATCAGGCGGTGGCGAGCAGTACGAACGCGAGTATTGCGCCGCGCTTGTCACCGCAACCTGCTGCCAGCACGGTTTTGCCGACCTGCCGGACCTCGACCATCTGATCAAAGTATCCGAGATCACCGCGGCACTCGCGTGCTCGACCTGGGCTGCGCAACGGCATGATCGCCGAGTACCTCTCCGACGAGACTGGCGCACGTCACCGGCATTGACTTCATCCCGCAGGCCATCGCGCACGTGGCGCACCAGTCGAAGCGCGACCGGTTGGACTTCCGCGTGATGGATATGTCCCGTCTGGATTTTTCGCCCGCCAGCTTCGATGTAGTCGTCTCCGTGGATACGTTCTACTTCCACCGACCTCGTCGAGACGCTGGCCGGCTGCCGGTCCTGTTAGCCGAGGCGGCCGATTGGCCGCCTTCTTCGACCAGAGCTGCGGGCCGGACACGCCGTTGGAGCAGTATCCGAGCGAGTGCATCCTGCCCGACAACACTGACCTGGCGCGGGCGCTGCGGGAACTGGGCTGGACCTATCGCCGTGGGACTACAGCGCCGCCATGCTGGCTCACCTGCGCCGCCGCCGGCCTGTGTTGGAAGTCCAAGCCGGTTCGAGGCGGAGGGCAATCTCTTTCTGTACGACAGCCACCTGGGCGAGTCGCACGGCATCGAGCGCGCCTACAGCATAACGCCGGGAAGCGCTATCTGTACCTGGCTGAGCGTGCCGCTGGGGCAATGGGCCCGCCAATCCTATCCATTCTGACCAGGGCGAACTCCCTGCGACGGGGGGTTTCTGTTTGTCGGACGCGATACTGGTGCCATGCAACTGGATCTATCGCTGCCAAACGCAAGGAGGTATTTCATGGATAGGCAACGTACTGCAACCCCATCACCGCTGGTCTGCTCCTGATCGGCATCGGCATCCTGCTTCTCACCGGCTGGTGGTGGCCTGGCATCATGGTTGTGCTGGGCATCGCCATCGGCGCGGCCTGGTCTTCCGCAACCGCTATCGGGAAGGGGCGGTTGTACCGCGATTTTCTTCGCCATCCCGCTATTGACCGGCCGACATTCCCTGGAACCTCTTCGGCCCCATGATCCTCATCGGCATGGGCACGGTGGTGCTGATCAGGCGTTCTACCTGCGCGAAGGGTGAGAGGAAGGCGCGACATGGCGACCACGACAACCCCTTCGGCGGCGGTTCGGCTGGACTGGCTGCGGGTGTTAGCGATTGCGGCGGTCTTTCTCTTTCACAGTGCGCTTCGACCCACCGGACTGGCAGTCAAGAACCCCACCACCTATCCGGCCCTGAAATCGCTGCCGCGCTGGTGATCGTCTGGATGATGCCGCTGCTGTTCACCATTTCGGGGGCCAGCACCTTTTATGCGCTGCGCAATCGCAGCGGCGGGGCGTTTCTCAAGGATCGGGCGCTGCGCCTACTCGCGCCCCTGGCGGTGGGCGTCTTCACCCATGTAGCGTGGCAGGTTTACCTGGAGCGCACGACCCATCACCAGTTCACCGGAACCTTCTGGCAGTTCTTGCCCCATTACTTCGACGGCTGGTATGGCTTTGGCGGGAACTTTGCCTGGATGGGGTTGCACTTGTGGTATCTGGAGATGCTGTTCATCTTCAGCCTCATCCTCCTGCCGATCTTTCTCTGGCTCCGCCAGGGCGCAGGGCGGGCGGTGTTGGCCTGGTTGGGCGGCCGGCTGGCCGCGCCCGGCGCCGTCTACCTGCTGGCGCTGCCGATCATGGCATTGGTTGCCTTGCCGTCCCCTAACAGCATCCTGGGTGGTCGTTACTTCGGCGGTTGGAGCCTGCTCGGCTACCTGCCGATCTTTCTGAACGGCTTCGTCCTCGTTTCACATGACCCGTTGTACGAACGCGTGCGCCGCGGGCGTTGGGCCTCCCTGGCCGCTGCCGCCGGGTTGACCCTCGGGCTGTTCGCCTGGTACACGGCTGCAGGCGAGCCGCGTTTCGGCACGGCGCACCACACGGCGCTCTTCGCCTTGTATGGGTTGTGCGCCTGGTGTTGGGTGCTGGCGATCCTGGGCCTGGCCGCGCAACACCTACGCTTCGGCCATCCTTTCCTGGCGAGCGCCAACGAAGCGGTGTTGCCATTCTATGTGCTGCACCAGACAGTGCTGCTGACCGTGGGCTCCTTCGTCGTGCGCTGGGCCGTGCCTGACTTGGCCAAGTGGGCCATCATTGCGCTGATCTCCCTGCCCCTCTGCCTCGGCTTGTACTGGCTCGTGATCCGGCCGGTCAACCTGCTGCGATTTCTGTTCGGCATGAAGCCGCGCTGATGCAGTCCATGCGAGTTGCCCCATAGCGCGCTGTCCACGCCTGGCCGTTTGACCAGGCGCGGACTCGCCTCACGACGGGGGAATTCGCGCCTGATTTTTGTCAGGATACGGGTACATTCAGTTCGCATTTTGTTTCGCTCGGAGGTCGCTATGAACCAATCCACCATCGGCACGACCGATACCTTTGCCGATACCCCTCTTCAGCCAAACTGGCGACATGTTGGCGCTTTCCTCGGCCTCACTTTTGGCCTCACTTGGCTGCTCGATCTGGCCCTTTACCTGCGCGGCGGCCTCGCCACTGCCGGGGTAACCACCATCCTGCAGCTCCAGATGTTGCTGCCTGCGTTCAGCGCCATCGTGTTGGGCTTGTTCTTCTTCCGCGAAAGCCCGATCCATCGCGACCGGCGGGCTGGCCGCGGACGCTGGTTCTACTACTACTTCCTGGCGCTGACAGTGGTCTATGCGCTGGGCGCGCTAGGCGTGTGGCTGGCCCCGGACCAGCCGGCGCTCAAGATGGCGACCTCCCTGATCCCCCTGGTTTTCTCCTTCCTGGGCTTGCTGCTTCTCGTGGCGTTGCGTGCCGCAGCCGGCCGCGAGGCGATGGCCCAGGTCGGGTTGGCGGGGGGCAACTGGCAGTACTGGCTGAGCTTCGGGCTGGCCATTGTCGCCTGGTTCGTCCTGCAGGCCGCGCTGAACGCCGTCACTGGCCTGGGTGGGAGCCGGCTGACACCCCTGCCCTCCGTGCCAGGGTTGGATGCCACTGCCATGCTGATCGTGGGCGCGCTGCAAACCGTGCTGCTAGGGCCGATCCTGGGCCTGGTCATTACCTTCGGCGAGGAGTACGGCTGGCGAGGATACTTGCAGAGCGAGCTGTTCAAACTGGGTCGAGTGCGCGGCGTGCTCCTGCTCGGGGTGATCTGGGGCGCCTGGCACTGGCCGCTCATTCTGATGGGCTACAACTATCCGGGCCACCCGTTGCTTGGGCTGGCGCTGATGACACTGTACACAACGGGCTTGGGCATCGTGCTGAGCTACGCCGTGCTCAAGTCGAGCAGCGTCCTGCTGGCTTCCTTCCTGCATGCGCTCACAAACCAGGTCGCAGCCTTCATCATCGTGGTGGGCTTCACGCCGCACGACAGCGCCTTCTCGTTCTTTATCGGCGTCTATGGGATCGCGACGCTGGCAGTCGCCGCCTCCCTGATCCTGCGCGATCCGATCTGGCGCGGTGAGGGCAGCAGCCTGGCCTGATGCTGCAGCAATCCGCTATCCCTTTACAACCCTGGCAGCGCTTTCACACTCTGCCGGTCAAGCTTCAGGTGAACCGTTCCTTCTCCGAGTCGCTCGACGAAAGACGCAGGCACCGCCACGCCCTTCCGGTCCCACGGTTGTCCGTTGTTCAGCACCAGGTGGGTGATGCGCCCGCTGCCTGGCTCAACCTCCAGTGGGCCTAGCCGGCCCACCTCGCCATCGGTCGCTTCCACGCGCGTGCGGCGGCTGAGCGCGAACTCATTCTCTGGAACCCGTTCCTCCTCCACCGGCGCCCACTTGATCTCCTCGGGCATTTTGCCGCCGAGCAGCATCAGTTCGGAGCCATTGCGATAGTCTGGCACGGCCACCCGCACGTAATGGCGTTCGATGAAATCTTGCATGGCGGCGAGTTCTTGCTCCGTGCAGTCCAGGGTGATCCCTTGGATGGTGGCGTCGGCCACCCTATCCCACGGCACAAGACGCTGGGTATCCCAAGACTCGTCCTCCTCAACCTCAAGGCGCGGCGCCGTGAGCGTTACCCGACGCTCCTCTTCCTCAACGACCAGGCGCGGCGGCCTCGGTGATGCGGGGTCCCGATTTTCTTCGACCACCAGGCGCGGCCTTTTGAGCATTATCTCCTTTTCGGTTTCCTCAACCACCAGGCGCGGCGGCCGCTGAGGCCTTGGGGGGCGCTCGTTTGCACCGATGACCAGGTGCGTTACCTTCAACTCTTTCGGCTCCACGATGACGTGGCTGCAATGGCCAGCCATCCCATCAATGCACTCTACTTCCGTGTGCATAGCGATCAACATCTCACGTGCTCCTTTCATTTGCTTGAACGAACCCGCACTTATCTCAGCGCGCAGGTCGGACGCATGAACTGCAGACCTGTTGTGATTGTTCCTGTCCTTTTCCCCGTAAATAGTTTTTCCGGGCCTGCGGCGGCTGGTTTAGCATTCTTGCGCATTGCTGCCGGTCACGCCGCAAATCAAGGGGGCATGGAGAACCCAGGCGGCTTTGAAAAGCTCAAAGGGTTCGCCATGCCCCGCCGATGACGGTGCGCCTTCAGACCTTAGGGCCGCAGCGCTTCTTTGATGAGGGCGCCGGCCTGCGCCAGTTTGGCCTTGCGCGCTTCTTGCTCGGCCTTGCGCTCGGCGATGCGCTTCTGATTCTCCGCCCGCCGCGCTTCCCGCTCGGCCTTCAACTCGGCGGCGCGCTTCTCGATCTCCGCGTCGTAGGCTGCGCCCTCGGCCTCAAGTTCGGCCATCCACGCCTGGTCCTCGGCCTCGAGCTTGGCGAGACCCTGCTCGATCTCGGCCAACCACGCTTCGTCCTCGGCCTCGAGCTCGGCGAGCCGCTGGTCGAGTTCGGCCTTGCGCGCTTCGTATGCGGCCTTGAGCTCGGCGATGTGCTTCTCGATCTCAGCCTTGCGGCTGTCGCTGGCCTGCTTCAACTGATCCTTCAGCGCGTTGATCTTGGCATCGGTCTCGTTGTGCAAGCGCTCCAATTCCGCCTTGGCCTTGGCCTGGGCTGCCTGGGCCTTCGCCTTCCGTTCTTCCTTTTTCGCCTTGAGTGCGGCCTTGGTTTCCTCGCTCGCCTGCGCCCAGTCTGCCTGCAGGTGCTTCATATCCACGTCGAACGCCGCCTGATCCAGGAGCATCTGCTCCTCCATCTTCTCGAATATCGTAGCCATTTTCGTATCTCCTTAATTTGATTTGTTCTGTCACTCACTCAGATAACATCATGCCGGTTGGGCCGCCAGGCTGCTGCGCAGACCGCGCAGGCGGATGCCGAACACGAGCATGCTGACCCCAAACACCAGGGCATAAATCCCAATCAACCCCACGATCGCCAGTGCGCCGGTTCCGGGATAGACAAACACGAGCACCCCAAAGATGATCGAGGCAATGCCGGCGATCACCAACATCCAGTCCCGCTTGATGGGCAGTTCGAAGCCGGCAATCACCTCGAAGACGCCCGTCATGATTGCCCACATGCCGACGAGAAAGATCAACGCCTGGGCGGTAATGCCTGGGAAGAAGAAGGTCGCCAGGCCGACGGCCATCCCGAGGATGCCGTCGAGCACATACCAGACGGCTTCGCGCCCAGGGTGTCCAAATGCGCTCACGATGGCGAACACGCCATCCACAAACGCGTACGCGCCAATGATCAACGCCAGCGATACCAGCGTCATGCCGGGGTACGTCAACGCTACGATGCCAAACAGGATGGCGAGAATACCGCGCAACGCCACCGCCCACCACTTCTGAGTCAATACGTCCAACATACAAGACCTCCGTAAAATTGTTATTTGTCGGGCGGGATGCCAATCGCATCCCGCCGAAAGCATCTTGCCTTGCGCTTCTAGCCGGCCTGTGACCGGCGGTCGGGGGCCACAGACTCCCTGGAAACGGGGAAACTGCATCTACTGAGATGACTTCTGGCCGTTCAGAATCTCTTCCACTTTTTTCGATTGCTCCGGCGTAAGCGTGGTTGACAGCACGACGCCGCCATAGCTGCCAAACTGCGCTGCGACCAGGGCGGGATCGGCCGAGCGCAGCAGCGCAAAGATTGCCGAGTCGCCAGGCTGCACCTGCGCGCCGATCTCTTGGACAAAATCCTCCGGGATGCCAAAGTCGTCTTTCCACCACCTGGCATCCAGGGCTCCGCCCGCCGCGCCGAGCGCCCCACCCGCGGCCCCGGCCGCGACGACGCCCGCCGCCACGGCGCTGGCGCCTGCGGTCACCGGCGCCGCAATCGCGCCTAACGTAAGCCCGATCAACGAGCCGAACAAGCCGCCGAAGGCAGCTCCTTCGCCCGTCGTCATCTGGTAGCTGGAATCAATCCGCAGTTTGCCGTTATAGTCGCGATAGGCGGCGACGGCGTCATCCAGATCAATGGTCCAGCCATAGTTCATGTCCACGAGTTCGTTCAGCACGCCCGAAGCCCGGAACATGTCCTTCTTGAATCCTACGACGATTAGTGTTGACATTGCCATTTTCCTTTCATCACGCTGCACAATTTCACAGTTCCCTGTGTAAATCTTCAACCCAATCCTGCCTCAGCGTGTTCCGTGTGCTATCATGAACCGAAGCCATCCGTTGCTGCGGCTGCCTTCGCTGAGCTATCTGAACGACTGTGAACTCGCTTGGGCGCATTCTTCAAGAGCCATTATAGAGAGAACAAATCTCAAAGTCACTCTGCAAGACTTGACAACTCGCTTGTCATCACTTGTCATCTCGATGCGCTGAGGAGAGCAGGGAAAGGCTTCTGCACCTTCGAGCAGTCGGTGCACAGCCCCATCTTCGAAGAGCCGACGACGGTGCGCCTGATCCTACGCGAGGACGTACTGTGGGCAACGACACGACTGGTGCATAACCTGTCCAGATGACCAGTCCCGAACTCCCCCGGCGGCGGGGGAGCTTCTGGTGGGGTGGGTCTATACTACGATCAATTCGTACGGACGTAAGGAGAAACAAGGAGAAACAATGAAAACTATGTCCCTCTCAACGGTCATCAACCCGACCATTCTGATCCTGGCGGCCTTGATCGCCCTCGTCACGTTCCTCGCGCTGCGAGGCAACAACCTGCCGCTGCTCGCCAACCCGAAGGTCAGCGTGGCGATTGTGCTCGTGTTGGGTTTTGCCATGTGCGCGCAGGGCGGCCTGGGCTACGTGGGCGCGGCCGGCCAGTGGACGCACCCGCTCGCCATCGTCGGCTATATCCTCGGTGCGGCGATCCTGGTCGTGGCGGGCGCCGCCTTCTTCGGCTTCAAGCTGCCCCTCATCGCCGGCCCGTCGCAGGCGTTGATCGCCATGGTCGCGCTGATCGGGGCCAAGGTCGTCAACTCGCTGGCGCATTACCTGGTGGCGCGCTGAGGCAGAGGGTTGGCAACTGACCGGGGTCAGATGCCAACCCTGAAGGTATGCAAAGATGAGACACTCCGCGTGGTACTCGATCCTCCTTGGCCTCCTGATGTTTGGCCAGTGGGGCTTCTTCCTGGCCAGTGGGGCTTCTTCCTGGCCATGGGCGCCGTACCCGAGCTGCGAACGGAACCGATCCGCGTCGCCTTTCACCTGGCGGCGGAGTTCGCTACGGCGTTCAGTCTGCTGACTGGCGGGATTGCCCTGCTGCGCGGTGCAGTCTAGGGCAAGAAGCTGGCCCTGTTCGCCGCGGGGCTGGTGGCTTACACCGCAGTCGTCAGCCCTGGCTACTTCGCCCAACTTGGCCAGTGGCCGCTGGTCGGCATGTTCGCAGTGCTGCTGGCGGTCGACGGGGTTAGTGTCTGGGCTTTGACGTGGGCATAGCGCCCGCGAGTTGGCAACTCTATGGTGAGCTAGAAAGAGATCCGACCATGAAGAAACGAGCCTTGCTCTTGACCCTGTTCATCTTCGTAGCCATGACCTGGGTCTCTTGCATTAACATCACAGGGAAAGCCCCAACCGGCCAGTCAACTGACGCGTTGGCTCTGGCAACGACGGTCGCCACGATCGAACCGGCCACCCCCACGCCAGAGGTCTTCATCGCCATGACGCGGGCCATCCCCGGCGAGTTCCAGCCGACGGCGATGCCCGCGCCAACGGCTACACAACCACCAACCATCACGGGGACGACAGTCACATTCCAGCTATTGACCATCACCATCCCCCTCCCAGCGACGGGGGAGTTTGTTCTTTCCTTTGGCTATACTGGAATTACGCAGTACCCATGTGGCCTGATCAGGAGTTGAACCGCCATGCCGCTGAAACATCGCCCAGTTGAACAGGAACACCCAGACCTCGGATTGGAGCGCCTGGTCTTTTTCAGCGACGCGGTGATGGCGATCGCAATTACCCTGCTGACCGTGGACTTGAAGCTGCCCGAACTGGGAGAAGCGGCCACTTCACCGCAGCTCCTGCAGGCCCTGGCCGCGCTCACCCCCCGCTTCCTGAGCTTCCTCATCAGCTTCCTGGTTATCGGCGTATACTGGAGTTCCCATCACCGCTACTTCAACTGCATGGCCCGCATGGACGGCCGGCTGGCCGCGCTCAATATGCTCTTTCTGCTCTCGATTGCCCTCATGCCTTTTGTTGCCGGGCTGCTGGGGCAATACTACTACCTGCCTATCGGCCCGGCAGTCTACGCGGCGGCAATGGCCTTCACGGGCTTCTCCATGAATGCCATCTGGTGGTACGCCTCCCACGAGCGCCGCCTGCTCAGACCGGAAGTGAGCGATGCCTTCATCCGCACCCGTCGGGTGTTGCTGTCGGTCGGCCCGACCGCATTCCTGCTGTCTATTCCGCTGGCGTGGGTTGACTTCGTTGCCATTATTACGGCCTGGTGGATGTCTCCCGTCATCACCATTATCATTCTCCGGATCATGCAGCGGCGCGCGAGGAGACTGGCGGCCGCCAAGTAATCACAAGGAACAAGAAATGAAAACCATGAACAAGCCTGTCCTCGTCACCTACGCCACCCGCGCCGGCGCCACGGCCGAGATCGCGGCCGCCATCGCCGAAACCCTGGCCGCCCGCGGCTGCACTGTGGATGTGAAGCTGCTGAAGGAAAAGCCAAAGCTGGACGGTTACGCCGCGGTCGTGCTGGGCAGCGCCATCCGTATGGGCGCCTGGCTGCCTGAGGCGGTGGATTTCGTCAAGGCCAACCAGGCCGCGCTGAACAGCCTGCCTGTCGCGCTCTTCACCGTGCACATGCTCAACACCGGCGACGACGAGACCAGCCGAACCGCCCGCGCCGCCTACCTCAACGCCGTTCGGCCGCTGCTGAACACCGCCGAAGCGGTCTACTTCGAGGGCAAGATGGACTTCAGTCGCCTCTCGTTCCTCGACAAGGTCATTGCCAAGATGGTCAAGGCGGTCGAAGCGGACCATCGCGACTGGGGCCAGATTAAGCAGTGGGCTGGCGCCCTTTGGAGTTGAAATCATGATCACACAAGCAACGATCACCCTTCCGCGCCGGCTCAACGCCGGCTGGCTCGGCGTCGCCGCCATCGCGCTGATCTATGCGGCGTTGTACGCGTCCAACCTCATCTTGCCGCTCGGCAACACCAATCACATGACCCGCATCTGGGATTGGTCGCAGATGGCGCTGGCCGCGACCGCCGGCATTGTGCTGATCCTGAAGCGGCGCAACCTGACACTAGCCGCGGCCCTGACGGGGCTGGCCCTGGCGGCGGTCAGCGGGCTGTCGCACGCGCAGCACGATCCCAGCCCGCTGTGGAGCGGGCTGGAGGGGGCGGCAGTCTGGCTCTGCTTCACGGGCGGGACCGCGCTGTTCCGCGACCTGGCCGCGGGCGCCGTCCCGGCGTTCCGGCCGCCGCTGGCCGCCATCGGCCGCAGCCTGGCCTTCGGCGCGCTGGTGGCGCTGCCGCTGGCGGCCCTCAATAATCTCTACTTCTACCTCAACGCCGGCGCAGTTCGCTTCCAGAACGTCTTCGCCAGCGCGTTCGAGGCGCTTAGCCCAGCCACTCACGAGGAGATCATCTTCCGCTTCTTCGTCCTGGCCCTGTGCCTGTATCTGCTCCGCGCCAGCCCGTCGCGACGTTGGGTCACCGCGGCCGCCGTCGCCCTCGCCGTCGTGCCGCACAGCCTGAACCACCTGCCGGATCTGTTTCTGCAGAATCCGCCCATGGGCCTGGCGATGCTGGCGGCCACCAGCCTGCTCTTCGGGCTGCCGATGGCGCTGCTGCAGCTCCGGCGCAACCTGGAGACCGCCATCGCGTTTCACTGGCTGATTGATTTCGTGCGCTTTCTGTTCGGGTTTTGATCGCACTTGTCTAGCATGAGCAGAGGAAGGGTTTCGGGATGAAAGCCGCACCGCCTGCATCACCTGCCTGCCATGAAATCCCGCCGCGCTTGCCATCGGTGGCGATGGACCGGCTGGAGCATCTCGTTCTGGCTGCTGCCGATCAGCAGCTGCACTGCGTGATTCGCTTTGCCGGCCGCATTGATGCGCCGCGGTTGGCGCGGGCAGTCCGGCTCACCCTGGACGCGGAGCCGGTGCTCGGCTGTCGCTTTGTCGTCCATCCCTGGCGGCCGTTTTGGACCCGTCTGCCTGGCTTGGACGAGCGGGATCACTGCCCCATCGAGACGCCGGCTGATCCTGAGGCCGCGCTGGCGCACTACATCGTGACGCCCCTCGACCTGGCGGCAGGGCCGCAGGCGCAGGCGCGGTTATTCCGCGGCGCTGATGACCTGCTGTGCGTCAAACTCAACCACGCGGTAGCCGATGGAGGTGGAGTGATCGAGTACGCCGGGCTGTTGGCAGCCACCTATCGCGCCCTGGGCGCTGATCCAGGCTATGTACCCCGCGCCAACCTGACAGGCGCGCGCGGCCTGGGGCAGGTCTTTCGGCGCATCGCGCCCCCCGCGCTGCTGGCCGCGTTGCGGCACAGTGCGATCCCAACGCCCGCTTGGGGCTTCCCGGCGCAGAGTAACGATCTGACCGGCCGGACGCTGCTTATCCGCCGGGTGCCTATGGATCGAGTGAAGGCTATCGGCGCCTATGCACATGATCGCGGCGTTTCCTTCTCCGACGTGCTGTTGACTGCGTTTTACCGGGCGCTGTTCGATGTGCTTGACCCGTCGGCCAGCGTGCCGTTGCCCGTGCAAGAGCCGGTCAACCTGCGGCGCTATCTGCCCGGCGGCAGGGCGGCCGGGATCTGCAACCTGGCCGCCTCGATCTATCCTACCATCACCCGCGAGCCTGGAGCGACTTTCGAGGCTGCGCTGGCGCAGGTCCACGCCGCGCGCAGCGCCGCAAGCGCAGGCTTGCCCGGCTTGGGTCAGGCGTTGGCGCTGGAAGCGGCGCTGGCGCTGCCATATGTCCTCGCGCAGCGCCTGGCGGTCTCCGCCATGTCTGGCGCGAAGACCGGCAAGACGCACCCGTTCTTCTCGAACATGGGTGTGCTCGATCCGGCCGGGGTGGACTTCGGCGACGCGCCCGTGACCGACGCCTACGGCGTTGGCCCGGTGCTCTACCCGCCGGGCTTCTTCCTGGCGCTCAGCACATTTCAAGGGGTGCTGACCGTGGCCACCAGTTTCTGCCACACGGCGGTGGATGCCCGGCGCGTCGCGCAGTGTCTCGACCAGCTGGTGGCTGAGCTCCCCTCGTAGGCGGGCGCCCAATCAATAAGCCCACCCGCAGCCTCCTCAGCTCTCTACCTATCCACTTGACCAGGCGCGAACTCCCCCTGTGGCGGGGGGAGTTTTTGCGACGAAGGGTCTATACTGCGGCCAATCACCTCAACCGCAGGAAAAATAAGGAGGCTGAGTCGTATGAGGATCTGGTTGTGGGTTGTTGTTGTCCTGGCGGCGATTGTCGCTCTCGGCTGGCTAGGCTTGCAGGTGCGGCCGAGCCCGTTTCCACCTCACGCGGAAAGAACGCCCGCGCTGAAGACCGCGCCCCTGCCCGCCGGTCTGCCGGCCCCAGTGGAGCGATTCTACCGGACGGTGTACGGCGACCAGGTTCCGGTCATCGAGACGGTCGTCATTAAGGGACGGGCGAAGATGACCATTGGCGTCACGCTGCCGGCCCGCTTCATCTTCATCCACAACACGGGCAAGGACTACCGCCACTATTTCGAAGCGACCTGGTTCGGGCTGCCCATCGCCAGGGTGAACGAGCGCTACATTGACGGGGCAAGTCTGTTCGAGCTGCCGTTCGCGACCTATGACAACGACGCCAGCATCAACCAGGGCGCCAACCTGGCGGTCTGGGCGGAGGCGAACTGGTTCCCAGCCATTTGGCTCACCGACGGCCGCGCGCGCTGGCAGGCGGTTGACGACCGCACCGCTCTGCTGTTTGTCCCCTTTGGCGACCAGCCAGAGAATTTCGTCATGCGCTTCAACCCTGAAACGGGCCTGCTAGACAGCATGGAGGCGATGCGTTACCGGGATGCGGGCGACCAGGCCAAGAAGATCCTGTGGATCACCCGCAGCGTGCCAGGCCCCGCCATCGAAGGCACGCCGCTCAGCGCAACCGGCTCCGCCACCTGGCTGGATCAGGGCCGGCCCTGGGCCGTGTTCACGCTCGAAGACGTGGTTTACAACGTGGATGTGAGCGCATATATCCGTCAAAAGGGGAAGTAGGCGGTCCAGATTAGACGCTCTTCGCCCTCCCTGCTACAATCTGTGGGTTCGCTCCCCCGACTGCAATCTCTGCAAGAGACCCATCATGCCATTCAGACGTGCTTGCCTCCGATTGATCATGCTCCTCTTCACCCCGGCTGCGTGCGCGCCCGCGGCGCCTTTGATACCGAACAATCAGGAGCACTAGATGTTCGCCATGCGCGGTTTTCTCAACAGTGTGCGGGGCCGGCTCTTACTGCTGGCGCTGCTGACCATCCTCCCCGTGTTGGCGCTGCAGATTTTCGGCGCCTGGTCGCTGTGGGAGCTGGGGTTCATGGGGTTGGTGCTGATGATCGCGTTGGCGTTGGCCTGGCAGGGCAGCGAGCGTCTCTTTCTGCGTCCTCTCGCCGACCTGATGGCCGCGGTGCAGCGCGTGCAGAGCGGCGACCTGAGCGCGCGCGCCTCTGCAGTGCGCGGGTTGGGCGAGGTGCAAGATTTGGCGCAGGCCTTTGACCGCATGGCTGACGCCCTGCAGCAGCGCGAGGCCGAGCGCCAGCAGCTGGAGGAGCGCTTCCGCGCGGCGTTCGAAAGCTCCGCCATCGGCATAGGCCTGCTGTCGCTGGAGGGGGACATCCTGGCCGCCAACGCGGCGGTCTGTCGGATGTCCGGCTACACCGAGGAGGAATTGCGACAGCGCAACGACCGCGACAACGTCTATCTGCCCGACGCTGGGGTGGGCATGGATCGTTTCGCCGAGATGCTGGCCGGTCAGCGTGGCTACTACAGCGTCGAGCGGCGCTACGTGCGCAAGAATGGCGAGATTTTTTGGGCGCGGCTGACCCTCTCCCTGGTGCGCGATGCCCAGGGTCAGCCATCCTACCTGGTGGGCATGGTGGAGGACATTGACGAGCAGAAGCGTAAAGACGCGATATTGGCGGAATCGGAGGCGCGCTTCGAGGCGATCTTCAAGAATGCGGCCATCGGCATCAGCATCATCGCCCCAGATGGCCGGGTGTTAGCCGTCAACCCGGTGCTGCAGGAGCTTTCCGCGCGCAGCGAGTCTGAGCTTATAGCGCTGGGCGGCCAGAGCATCACATACCCCGAAGATCGGGATGTGGGCCGCCGGGAGTTTGCGGAAGTCCTGGCCGGGGAGCGCAAGGCGTACCAGGTCGAAAAGCGCTACGTCCATGGAGACGGCCGCATCCACTGGATGCGCCAGAGCATCTCCCCGGTGCGAGATGCCGCTGGCCGGGTGCTTTACCTGGTCGTCATTGCGGAGGATATTGACGAGCGCAAGCGCGCCCTGGAGGAGCTGCGCGCCTCTGAGGCGCGCTTCAAGGCTGTGTTCGACAACGCGGCCGTAGGCATTGCCATGATGACCCTCGACCGCCGCATTGTGCAGGTCAATCCCACCGCGACGCGCATCACCGGCTACAGTCCAGAGGAGATATACCGCACCAATCCTTCGGACATGGTTTTCGAGGAAGATCGCCTCATAGATCGGGAGTTGTTCCTGGATCTGGTCGCGGGCAGGCGCGATCAGTACCTGATCGAAAAACGTTACCTTCGTCGGGATGGCAGCCAGTTTTGGGGCCGAATCAACTTCGCGCTGGTGCGCGATAAGCAGGGCCAGCCACAGTACATTGTCGGCATGATCGAGGACATCAACGAGGAGAAGAAATCGCAGCAGACGCTGGCCGAGTCGGAAGCCCGTTTCCGCGCCATGTTCGAGAACTCAGCCGTGGGCATGGGGTTGATGTCGCTCGACCGCGTCGTGGTTGATGCCAATCCGGCGATTTGTGCGATGCTCGGCTATGAACGCGAGGAGTTGATCGGACAAAGCCCCGCGCTGGTGACCTATCCAGACGATTTCGCCTCCTCCACCGAGCAGTTCCAGCAGCTGCTCTCCGGCGAGACCAGCCACTACATCACTGAACGCCGTTACATGCGTAAGGGCGGCGAAGTGTTTTGGGCGCAGATTTCGATGAGCCTGGTGCGCGGCCCGGATGGCAAACCACTCTACCTGGTAGGCCTCATTAACGACATTGACGCTCAAAAGCGCGCCGCCGAACGGCTGGCCAATCAGGCGACCGAGCACCGCCGCCAGCTCGAGCAGCGCATTGCCGAGCGCACCGAGGAGCTGAATGCGGCCAACGAACGGCTGCGGGCGAAGGCCGCCTTGGACGCCGTCGCCGCTGAGCGCACCCGTCTGGCCCGCGATCTGCACGACGCGGTTACGCAGACCCTCTTTTCAACCACCCTGATCGCTGAGGTGATCCCCGACCTGTGGGACATGAATCCGGCCGAGGGCCGGCGCCGGTTGGAGGAGCTGCGCCAACTCACGCGCGGCGCGTTGGCCGAGATGCGCACCCTGCTGGTGGAACTGCGACCCAACGCGCTGACGGAAGTCCCATTGGCCACCCTGCTGCGACAACTGACCGAGGCGATGGTGGGCCGGTCGCGCATCGTGGTGCAGCTCAGCGCGGAGGGCGAGCGTCGGTTGCCTCCCGACGTGCAGGTGGGGCTGTACCGCATCGCCCAGGAGGCGCTCAACAACGTGGTCAAGCACGCCAGGGCCACGCAGGCGGTGGTCACCTTGCGCCTGGGAGAGCCGGTACGCCTGACCGTGGCCGATGACGGCGCAGGCTTCGACCCCAACGGGGTGGCTGCCGACCACCTGGGCCTGCGCATCATGCGCGAACGGGCCGAAGCCATCGGCGCAAAATTGAGCGTTTACAGTGAGCCGGGGGAAGGGACACAGGTGTCGGTGGTGTGGGATAAGGAAAGATCATGAACAATAAAATTCGTGTCATGCTCGTTGACGACCATGCGGTTGTGCGCTCTGGCCTGAGCGCTTTCCTCAGCGTCAACTCCGATTTGGAGCTGGTGGGAGAGGCGGAGAACGGTCAACAGGCCGTGGCGCGCGCAGGCCTCCTGCAGCCAGATGTCATCCTGATGGACTTGATGATGCCGGTGATGGATGGCATCGCCGCCACCCAGGCCATCAAACGTCAGCACCCCGCGATTCAAATCGTCGCGCTGACCAGCTTCCAAGAAGATGAACTGGTGCAGAACGCGCTGCGCGCGGGTGCGATCGGTTATCTGATGAAAAACGTCACCGCCCGCGAGCTGGCCGCAGCCATCAGGTCGGCCAAGGCGGGCAAGATGACTCTCTCATCCGAAGCCGCCCAGGCGTTGGTGCGCGCCAACCAGCAGGCGCAGGAGCCTGAATCCCTGACCGAACGCGAGCGCGAAGTGCTCAAGCTGATGGTCGAGGGCTTGAACAATGCCGAAATCGCTGAGCGGTTGGTCGTCAGTCTTTCCACCGTCAAGTATCACATCAGCAACATCCTGGGCAAGTTGGGTGTGGACAATCGCGTGTCGGCGGTGACGTTAGCGATACAGCGAAGGATGGTGTGAGGCGTTAGGACGTTGTCACGTTGTCACGTTGTCACGTTGTCACGTTTCAGGTTCCACCCCTCCTATCCACTTGACCAGTCCGATACTCTCCCCGCGGCGGGGGCAGCGCCGCATGAACAGGCGTATACTTTGCACAGATAGCAATCCTGCATCTGGAAAAGGAGTAACGCCATGTTCGAGGTCCACCCTCCGGGTTGCGATTTTTACTTCACCGCACGTCCCATCGTCAACAGCCATGTTGCCTTGCTCCAAAGCGCAATCCAGATGTTCAACGCAGCCCGGCTGCGCGGCACGATTGAACGGGTCAAAAGCGTTTTTCGCCGTTGTTCCTGGCGTCTGCTCGACCTGGACGTTATCCCCACCAATCAGGTGCGCCATCGGCGCTACGGCGGCATCCAGGGCGTCAGCTTGAGCCAAATCTGCGGCAGTATGGGCCGCGCCAACGACTTCGATCGCCACTTTCATCCTTTGGACGACCGTTTGCGTGACCGCTGGGTCAGCGTGGCGATGACCCGCAGCCAATACATCCCGCTGCCTCCGGTCAACCTGGTGCGCGTGGGCGACCGCTACTTCGTGGAGGACGGCCACCACCGCATCTCGGTCGCTCGCGCCCTGGGCGAAAGCACCATTGACGCTGAAGTCAGCATCTGGGAGGTGAGCGGTCCGCTCCCCTGGGAGAAACAGCCGACGCCGCCGCTGGTTTGGCAGCGTGCGTGAGCGAGGTGACACATGACACACATCCTGATTGCTGACGCCGACTCCCGCACCCGTCAAGCGCTCATGCTGCTGCTCGAGCACAAATTGGCAGTAGATTGCGCGGGCGAAGCCTGGGATCGCGTCTCGCTGGAGCGCCAATTGGCTGCGCTCAAACCTGATGCACTGCTGTTGGACTGTCATCTGCCTGGCCTGACCACGGCAGATATCACAGCCCTGTTCGAGCGCTCAACCGGCGTCCGCCTGGCCTTGATGAGTGTGAACGCCGATGACATCGTCATGGCTCAGCGACTCAATGCCACGTTCGTCTACAAAGGCGCGCTCCCCGAGGAAGCCCTGGCTGTGCTCAAAACGCTGCTATCAGCCAGAGAGCCTACGGCCAACGGCTCCACATAGGCTGCCAAGAGAAGGGATTACGCGATGCTTTCCATCCTGTCCGGCGATTCCGATCCTGCCGCCATCGAGCGCGCCCGCAGCGGCGACTGCCGCGCCTTCTCCCCCCTGGTTGAGGCTTACCAGGCGCCGATCTTTAATCTGTGCTATCGCATCCTGGGCAATCCCCACGACGCTGAAGAGGCAGCGCAAGAGGCTTTCCTGCGCGCCTATTCACGGCTGGACAGCTACGACCCCGCGCGGCCGTTCAAGACCTGGTTGTTCTCGATTGCCCATCACCACTGCATTGACCGCTTGCGCCGCCGGCGGCTGGATTGGCTCTCGTTAGACGACGAACCGGCCTTGGACACCGCGGCCTGGCGCAGCCCGGCCCCCACACCCGAGGAGAGCGCCATGCGCCGCGAGCAAGAAGGCGACATTCAGGCGCTGCTGAACGCCCTCTCTGCACAAGACCGCAGCGTGCTGGTGATGCGTTACTGGTACAACTTGTCTTATGAGGAAATTGCCGCGGCGACCGCCTCCACGGTGAGCGCGGTGAAGAGTCGGCTGCATCGTGCGCGCTGCGCGCTGGCGAGAATGATCGGTCAGGTTCACGGCGCCGATGCGCTGGATATTCGCCATCCCCATCGCCCAAACCCTGCCCTGGCTGGGAGCAAGGCTACTGCTGATCCACGCCGCGCGACATCCTCACGACGGCTCCCCATCTGCAGCCCTTGCGCGGCCAAAGGGTAAAGCCCGCCGCACGGTCTGCATGTCAGGGTCGTTGAAGGCGCCGCTGAGGATCAGAATCACAACGTAGGCCAGCGCGCCCAGGATGATCTCTACCACCAGGGGCAAGTCAAGCGCCTGCGCGCCGGCCAGCGTCGCGGCCATGCCGAGTCCGGCCAACAGCGGCCGGCCGGCAATTTGCCCCCACGGCAGGGGCCCCACGTGCCGATGAACGCTGAGCATGAAAGGAATGCACAGCGCCAATTCTGACAGGCCGGTGATGGCGGCCGCGGCGTAGAAGCTGAAGCGCGGAATGAGGATCAAATTGGCCGCGACATTGAAGATCACGCCAATGATGAAAGCCCGCGTCAGGAAACGCTGCTGGTCCACCGCAATCAGCACATACTGGGTGACGCTGTTGGTGAAGCCGATCGGAATGGACCAGATGAGCAGTTGCAGCGCGACGGCTGCGCCCGGCAAATAGCCCGCACCGCCCAGGATAGCGATCAACGGCGTGGCGATGAAGGTCACCATGATGGCGATGGGCAGGCTGACCAGGCCGAGTAGGCGCAGCGCCACGACGTAGGAACGCAGCAGTGTGGTGCGCCCGCCGTTGCCTTGATCGGCCTGCGCATAGCGCGACATCAAGGGGAAGATCGCCAGCGTGAAATACGAAGGAATGACGTTGAGGCCGTCAATGTACTTGTAAGCTGCCCCGTACAGCCCCACCGCAACCGCACCCGCCAGCGGCTTGAGAATCCAAACGTCGAGGCGAAAGAAGATGTGCGCCAGCAGGTGATTGAGCATCAGCGGCAGCGAATCGGTCACCATGCGGCGCTGCAAGGCCGGATCGAGGTCGCGGCGCGTGGCCGGCGCCAACGGCAGCTTGCTGCGCATGAGGGCCAGCAGCCAGAAGACCTGCACCAGGTTCATGACCACCGAGACGCCGGCCAGGCCCACGAAACCCCAAGAGAGCGGCGGCAGCAGCACCAGCGCGCCCAGCGCCACCTTGCTCAACGCAATCGCCGACGAGATGCCTGAGGGATACTCCATCTGCTCGAACGCATTGAACACCGCGCTAATGCCGTCGGCGATGGCGGCGAAGAGCAACGCCAGGGCAAAACAGCCGATCGCCAACCCCTCTTCACGCGTCAGCCCGCCCCAGGCTCCATAGGCAAGCATGACCGCGGCCAGGATGGGTAGCGACGCCAGCCACAGCCAGCCGCGCAGCACGGTGACATTGAGCAGATAACGATTGGCCTGCGTACGGTCGCGCGCCACCTCGCGCGTGAGCAGGGTGCCCAGGCCGAAACGCACGAGAATCTCGAAGATGACGTAGAAGCCGATCGCAAAGGTGTAGCTGCCCTCGCCGGCCGGACTGAGGATGCGCAGGCGCACCAGCGCAAAGGCGAAATCAATCCCTTTGTTGAGCAGCGCCAACCCCATCGGCACCAGGCTGTTCTTGGCCACGCGCGAGACCTCGTGCGACTCACGGTCGCCGCGGTAGTAGCGCCCCCATGCCCACCAGCCGAGCAGCAGGAACAAGGCCATGAACGCCAGGAAACTGGTGTACAGGCCCAACTGCAGCGACAGCGGCGCATACTTGAAGCGCACCGTCTGCTTGCCGGCCTCCAGATGCACCGTGCGGAAATTGCCATCCGCGCGCCAGATGGTCAGGGCCTGTTCGTCCTCTGAAGCGCCGCCCTGCGGCCGCGTATACGCCTTCCACCCGCTGAAATAGGCGTCGGTCAACACCAGCCAGCCGGGCGAGGCCAGGTCCACGTCAATGAAAACCTCGTTGGGCTGGTAGCTGGTAATGACAGGCGCCGCGGCAGGCTCCGCCGCAGGAGTAACGGCCGTGGGCGCGGCGCTTAGCGCAGCAGGATCGTCCACCACAACCGTCTGGCGCAGATTGACCTCGGCCAGGCGTGACAGCACCTGATCAGGCGCGGCCAGCTCGACTGTGGCCGCGATAAAGGCGCGTGGAAAGGCATTTTCGTTGCGATAGACCTTGACCGGGTCGGAGGAAGACTCGTAGATCAGCGTCCAGCCCGGGAGATTGAGCGGCAGCTCGGTGATCACCCAACGCACGCCGAGCAGCTGCGTGCGCGGATCGTTCAGGGAGGCGGGGTCGTAGAAGGGCGAGATGCGATTGTAGAGCAGTTGGCCCTGCGGCTCGATGGCCTGCATGTACTGCACGTATTGGCGCAAGATGATCGAATCGTAGCCGCGCACATCTTGCAGGCCCATCAACCAGCCCAGGTTGGCATTGAGGGTCTTGGAGGTGGTCTCACCTTCCAACGAGGTGATGCGCCCCAGCTCCTGGCTGGCCTGCGCCTTGAGGACGCGGATGGCCGGCGGCTCCACCGCCAGCAGCGCCGGGTCTACGGCGGGGTTGAAGGTTCCCGTCGCCAGCCATAAATCGAGCGCCGCGATCGCCAGCGCCAGCAGCGGCCAGCGGCCGCGCCAGAAGCCAGGTTTCTGCGCGGAATCTGGTTGCTCGCTCCGTTGACTCCAGCGCAAGACTGCGCCGGCGGCGACGAGGGCCAGCGCCAGTTTGAGCAGGTTGGGCGCCTGGTAGCTCCAAAAGGCGGCGCGGTCGGCAAAGGCTGCGCGCGCCAGATCAGCCCTGGCCAACAGACCCGCGCTGAGGGCCAGGAACGGGCCGGGCCACACCAGGCTGAGGCCGACCGCCGCCGCCAGGCCCAGGCCGGTCAACAGCAGCAGCCAGGCCAGCCGCGTCAGCCAGCGCCGACCGATCCCCGCACGCAGCGCGTCCAGGCCAAACGCGGCGAGCACGGCCAGGCTCAAGGTCAGTGGGAAGACCCACCGAAACGCGGAGTGCAATTGGCGATAACCGGGCAGGCCGTAGAAAAGGATGGCATAGAGCGGCGTACCAAAGGCAAAGGCCAGGGAAAGCAAGGCCAGCACGGCAAAGAATAGGACGGCTGAACGGCCGACGCGGCCGGGTGCGGACGGGGCGGCATCCACCGGGCGCGCCGCGGGATGGCGCGCGCGCCGGCCGTAGACCCACATGCCGATGCCCGCCATGACCACTGGCAGCACGCCGACATAATTGGCGCCTTCGACATAATTCTTGACGCCCCAGAAGATGGTGGGCGTTGCCTGCCAGGTGCGCGCCCACAGGTCGGTGTAGCCGTGGTGCGTGGGATTGCCGAAGAAATCGGGCAGCAAGAAGGTGATCAATTGGCGCAGCGGCCAGGCCCAGCCAACGACCTGGGCATAGGAGGCGGAGCCTTCACGGAAGCTGCTGCGCACCAGCTCGACCAGGGGCCACAGTTGCACCGCAGCCAACGCCAGGCCGGCCGCCGCCATGACGATCAGCCATGCGCCCAGTCGCAGCACGGGACGCCACGCGCCCAGCGCGCGCTGCATGGTCAGCAGCCGCCAGAGCGCAAAAAAGGCCATGACCAACAGCGTGTAATAGGTAATCTCGATGTGACCGGCCAGCACCTGGATGCCGAGGATGAGCGCGCCGCCCGTGATGTAAGGGACCGGCGAGAAGGGGACATTGCCCTTTTCCGTCTGTTTCTGAATCACCTTTTCGATGATCGCCAGCAGCAGCGGCAGCCACGCCGCCGCGGCCAGGATCATGGTGAAGACGACGCTGGCAATGCTGAACGCGCTGAAGGCAAAGGTGATGCCGGCCAGGGTGGCCGCCACGCGCGAGCGCCGCAGCACGCGAGCCAGGATGTAGACGTTGAGGCCGGTCAATGCCAGTTGCAGCGCCGTGAACCAGTCGTAGGCCTGCGGCAGTGGCAGGATGTAGAAGAGCAGGCTCAGCGGATAGAGCGCCGAATGTTGGCCGGCAGCCAGGAACGGCGCCCCGCTGAAGAGATACGGATTCCAGAGCGGCAGCTGTCCGCTGGCGAGCGACTGGCGGATGAATGTCTTCCAGACCAGATTCTCCAGCACCAAGTCGCTGATCAAGCCGTTGTACGGCGTTGTGACGCCGTGGGCAGCCGCAAGACTGCGCCAAGGCTCGAACGTATAGAGACTGTCAAGCGGCAGCAGCGTGCGGCCGCTGAATAAAACCGGCGCAAACCACAGCAGCGGCAGCAGAAGTAAGATGAGCAGCGGTCCGGCCAGGCGGCGCAGCCGCGCAGCAAGGGCCTTTTTCATCGGCGATCAGGCGTGTCGCCGGTTGCCTGGAGTGCAGCTGGCCGCGTGGAGGCAGGTTGAGGCAGCGGGCGGACGTTACGATAACGCCAACGCAGGAGCCAGGTGCGCCAGGCCGCTTCAATCTTGACCGAGTTCGACATCTTGGAGTGTCCGGCGCGGCGGTCTTCGAAATAGATGGGAATCTCCAGCGCGCGAAAACCGAGACGCTCGGCCAGGTAGGCCATCTCCACCTGGAAGACATAACCATTGCTGCGGATGGGATAGGTCAGAATGGCTTCCAGGGTGGCGCGTCGCCAGCACTTGAAGCCCGCGGTGGCGTCCTTGACGTGCAGCCCCAGGATCACCCGTGCGTAAATGGCGTTGGCCCACCAGCTCAGCAGATGACGCCACCAACTCCAATGGCGATCGAGGCGACCGCCGCTGACGTAACGTGAACCGACCACCACATCACAGCCCTTGATGGTGCGCAAGAATTCTGTCAGGTAGGTGGGTGAATGGGAAAAGTCGGCGTCCATCTGCACGATCAGCTCTGCGCCCTGGTCGAGCGCGTAACGAAAGCCCGCGCGATACGCGGAGCCGAGTCCCTGCTTGCCTGGCCGGTGGATGACGTGCAGATGGCGGGGGTGGGTCTGTTGCAGCCGGTCGGCCACCTCCCCGGTGTGATCGGGCGAGTTGTCGTCCACCACGACGATATGCAGATTATCAACCGCCAACGCAAAGAGGGCTGCGACGATGGCCGGCAGATTGGTGGCCTCATTGTAGGTTGGAATCACCACAAATGTGGCGGGTGACGTGGCAAGGATGCGCGGCCTGGTGCTCATCATAGGGCGAGATTATACTAGCCTGCCACATTTGGCGCAAGACACAAGCAGGCTCATCAGCGATTCTCCATGCCCCACGGAATTTAGGCTTTAGCTGCTGGTTTTTCTATCGAGTCATCTCTACGATAACAGCGTGGCTTTCAGCCAGTCTTGTGGTCAGGTGAAGCATCAGCCGCACCCCGTGCTTGCGCTTGCAAACGGGCCAGCTGCGCGCGCAGGCCTGCCAGTTCGGCTTCTGCGTGGTCCGCGCGCTGCGCCTCAGCCTGCGCGCGCTGCGCTTGGACTTGGGCTTGCATCATGGCTTCGGTTGCTGTGGGAATAACGAGACGTGTTGACGGATCAACCAGGCGCAGCATCGTCTTATCGGGGCGCAAGATCAACCCCAGCTCGGCGCTTACCAACGTACCGTCTGCAAGCAGGGGGATCGGTGCATAGAAATGACCTTCCAAACGGAACCCTTGCAGGGATGGTTGCAGGTATTCACCCAACGGATCGAACAGGAAATACTCCTTGACGCCCAGCTGTTCGTACAGGACGCGCTTCGCGCCTACATCCTCATCGCGTGTGTCGCGTGACGTGATTTCAAAAATAACGCAGGGCGCAACTTGCTCCTCCCACAACTTGTAGATGCGGCGATCGTAGCGGGCAATGCCCTTCACCACGAATACGTCTGGGACTTTGAAGATGCGCGGCTTCCCTTCGACATAATAGAACAGCATGTCTGCGGCAACATAGACTTGCTCATCGGCGCGAAAGGCGTAACGCAATGCTTCACGCAGGTAGATGATAACAGAAATGTGCCAGTCAGTTTCACCCATAGGTTTACCATCCGATTCGGGATAATAGATTTCGGCCTTGGGCGCCTTACGGCTTCCCAGTGGAGCCATGACACTGGGAGGCGATGGCCGCGCGGGCTGCGCAACAGGCGGATTGGCAATCTTGACGGTGTTCATGGTTGGTTCTCCTTGCTTGATGACCATACTGTAGCGTAATTTTTGATATTTGACAAGCGGGTAGCTTCCTGAACCGCAGCGACTTTCTTGCCAGCGCGGGCAGATGGCGTTAAAATGACTGAACATCCGTCTGCCGCATCGTCGGTTCTGCTTGACGAATGATGCCGCCTGCCTGCACCGGCTTCTCCTTTGATCCTGGTTACGTGTTGGCGGACGAGACCATACGGTTTGTCAGCGAACCGCTTAGGTGATTGATGCCTGACCATACCTACTTCGCCAACCTGATCTGGCAGATTGCCGATCTGCTGCGCGGACCTTACCGGCCGCCGCAGTACGAACGCGTCATGCTGCCCATGACCGTACTGCGCCGCTTCGACTGTGTGCTGGCGCCAACCAAGGCCCAGGTGCTGGCCGAGCACAGCCGGCGCACGGGCGGCAAGCTGAACGACGACGCCCTCGATCTGCTCCTCAACCGCGCGGCCGGGCAGCGCTTCCACAACCACTCGCCCCTGGATTTCGAGAAGCTCAAGGGCGACCCCGACCATATTGACAAGCATTTGGTCAGCTACATCAAGGGTTTTTCGGCCAACGTGCGCACCATCTTCGACTTTTTCGAGTTCGAGGCCGAAATCGAGAAGCTGCGCGAGGCGAACATCCTCTACCTGGTCGTCTCCAAGTTCTGCGACGTGGACCTGCACCCGAACGTCGTACCCAACGAGCAGATGGGGCTGATCTTCGAGAACCTGATCCGCCGCTTCAACGAGCTGGCTAACGAGACCGCCGGCGACCACTTCACCCCGCGCGAGGTGATCCGATTGATGGTGAGCATCCTGTTCATCAACGATGATCAACTCCTGGCAACGCCCGGCACCGTGCGCAAGCTGCTGGACCCGGCCTGTGGCACCGGCGGCATGCTGGCCGAAGCGCAGAACTACCTGCGCGAGCACCACGCGGCGGCCCGGCTTTACGTCTACGGCCAGGATTACAACAAGCGCGCTTTTGCCACCGCGGCCTCGGACATGCTGATGAAGCAGGTGGACCACAACGGCGGCGGCGACAACGTGCGTTTCGGCGACAGTTTCACCGACGACCAGTTCAGCGGCGAGCGTTACGACTATCTGCTGGCCAACCCGCCCTTCGGCGTGGATTGGAAGAAGCAGCAGCGCGAGATCGAGCGCGAGCATGATAAGCTGGGCTACGGCGGTCGCTTTGGCGCGGGGCTGCCGCGCGTCAACGACGGCGCACTGCTCTTCCTGCAGCACATGATCAGCAAGTTCGAGCCCCTGCTGCCTGACCAGCAGAAATACGGCTCGCGGCTGGCGATCGTCTTCAGCGGCTCGCCCCTCTTCACCGGGGGCGCGGGATCAGGCGAGAGCGACATCCGTAAGTGGATCATCGAGAACGACTGGCTGGAGGCGGTCATCGCCCTGCCGGAGCAGATGTTTTACAACACCGGCATCGGCACCTACGTCTGGATCGTGACGAATCGCAAAGAGCCGCGGCGCAAGGGGAAAATCCAACTGCTGGACGCGCGTGAGTTTTATGTCCCCATGCGCCGCAGCCTGGGCGACAAGCGGCGCAAGATCGGCGAGAAAGAGGATGGCCGCGACCAGATCGGCGAGATCGTCCGGCTATACGGTCGTTTCGAGGATAGCGAGACCTCAAAGATATTCGACAATGCCGACTTCGGTTATACCCGCGTCACCGTCGAGCGGCCGCTGCGCCTGTGCTGCCGGATGACGGGCGCTGCGAAAACCCGCTTCCTTAAAACCTGCCCGGAACTGGGCAACGATCTGGATGCTATTGACGAGACGCTCGGCCGCGAGCCAAAGACCGATTGGGATGTGACCTGGGCCACCATCGAGCTGCTCCTGCGAGGACGCGGCGCGCGCTGGAAAGCCCCCGAACAGAAACTCTTCCGCAGCGTCTTCACTGTTAAGGATCCCGCCGCCGCGCCGGTCAGACTCCCCTCGCCCTCCGGGAGAGGGGCCGGGGGTGAGGGCGTCGAACCTGACCCCGACCTGCGCGACTTCGAGAACGTCCCGCTCACCGATGACATCGCCGCCTACTTCACCCGCGAGGTGCTGCCTCACGTGCCCGACGCCTGGATGGATCGGGGCAAGGACAAGGTGGGCTACGAGATCAACTTCAACCGGCACTTCTACAGGTACACCGCGCCGCGGCCGCTGGAGGAGATTGACGCCGATCTGAAGCAGGCCGAGGAGGAGATTCTGCGGCTGCTGCGGGAGGTGACGGAGTGAGTGAGACCCAAGCCGCCCTTTCCGGGCAAGAAAAAACCCTCTGACGGGCTAGGTTCGAGGAAACCAGTCCTCTCACACACGGCATGGCGCCGACGTTCGCTCGCAGCAGGGCATCTTTCCAGAGTATAAGCGATAAAATGGCACAAGTCAAGACCGAAATTCGACAGTTGGGAGCACAAGATTTCGCAGAACCGCGCGCCGGCTGGCGCGTTGATGTCGCCGCGGGAGGCGCGCATGACCAAGAGCGGCTGCTGCGGGAGGTGACTGAGTGACTGGTGATGGACGCAGCGCGTCAAGCGAAGCGATATGGCTCGATGGTGTCCCGTCGCATTGGAGCATTGACCGGTTGAAATGGTCAATCGCCGGACTATTTAATGGCGTATGGGGAGATGAGCCTAACGGCATCGACGACATCATTTGTGTCCGCGTTGCAGATTTTGATCGAACTCACTTCAAAGTAGCGAACGATCCGCCGACGCGGCGGGCTGTTGAGATCAAGGACCGAGTTAACCGACTGCTGCATCCTGGAGATATGCTCATCGAGAAGTCAGGCGGTGGCGACAACCAGCCCGTAGGTTGTGTCGTGTATTTCGACCAACGCTATGACGCCATCTGCTCGAATTTCATCGGACGGATGGTAGTTGCCGCCGGAATGCATTCGCGGTATTGGTCGTACGAGCATGCTGCACTCTATGCAGGACGCCTCAATATCCCAGCCATTAAGCAAACTACAGGGATACAAAACCTCGACACGGACGCCTATTTCAATTTGCGGGTCGCCTATCCACCATTTGATGAACAACGCGCCATCGCCAACTACCTCGACCGCGAGACCGCTCAGATAGATGCCCTGGTCGCGGCCAAGGAGCGGCTGTTGACGTTGCTGGCGGAGAAGCGACGAGCGCTGATCACCCGCGCCGTCACGCGTGGCCTCAATTCGGATGTGCCCCTGCGCGAGTCGGGGCTGCCATGGTTGGGGGAGGTGCCGGCGCATTGGGAAGTTACTCGGCTGAAGTTCGTTGCCGATGTGCAGGGTGGTCTGGCGCTTGGAAAAAACTACGGAGCAGCAGATACAGCCGAATACCCATACTTGAGAGTAGCTAATGTTCAGGATGGCTACCTTGATCTCTCTGAGATCACCACAGTGCTTGTCCCAGAGAATGAAGCTAAGTCTTGCCTACTGCAATCTGGCGATGTTTTGATGAATGAAGGTGGTGACGCAGACAAACTAGGGCGAGGTTGCATTTGGCTCGGCGAGATTAACCCTTGCCTCCACCAGAACCATGTCTTTGCAGTCCGCCCCAAGCTCATCCGGTCCGAATGGCTCGACGCATGGACCTCGACTGATACCGCAAAGGCTTATTTTGAGAGTCGAGCGAAACAGTCCACGAATTTGGCGTCAATTTCAGGGACGAACATCAAGGAATTGCCAATCCTTGTTCCTCCAGATGAAGAGCAGCGCGCCATCGTCGCCCACATCGCGGCGGAGACGGCCCGGCTGGATGCGTTGGCGGCGGCGACCAAGCGCAGCATCGCTCTGCTCAAGGAGCGCCGCGCCGCGCTCATCGCTGCGGCGGTGACGGGACGGATGCAGATTTCGGAAGCCGCGTAATACGGCGAATGAGTCAATCAGCGACAGGATGTCGGCGTCGGCGAGCTGTGACAAGCGATGTGTTTTCCCGGGCGGGAGCGCAGCAGGGTTGGTTATTTGACGGTTATTTGATGGGGTTGATCGTTGCCCCCCAGATATGGGGTTGGTTAGCGCCCAAACCACTAGATATAGTGTTTTGATGGCGAGAACTGGTGGATTCTTATTTGATGGGTATTTGACGCTATGCCCAAAATCAGAACCGGAATGTGCGCCATCGTCGCGCACATCGCGGCCGAGACGGCCCGGCTGGAAGCGCTGGTCGCAACGACCGGGCGCAGCATCGCCTTGCTCAAGGAGCGCCGCGCTCATCGCCGCGGCAGTGATGGGGCAGATTGATATGTTGCAAGACGCAGTACTTAACGAAGAAAAGGAGAGGTGTCATGCTAATCAAGGAACTCAAAGTTTCTGGTCTGTTGTCCTTTGGGCCGGAGGGCATGACCCTGCCATTAGGCAACCTGAACGCACTCATCGGACCAAACGGCTCCGGCAAATCTAATTTCCTGGAAGTGCTCGCGCTGTTGAAGGCTGCGCCGACCAATCTTCCCGCGCCGGTGAAGGAAATGGGCGGCGTCAGAGAGTGGCTGTGGAAACCTGCGTCCGCCGTGCCGGAGGCGACGATAGAAGCCATCATCGAATACGTGGGCGCGCGCCAACCCTTGCGCCATGGCTTGGTTATGGCTGACCACAGCGGCCGATTTGAAGTGGTCGATGAGTGGATCGAGAATGAAAAACCCAACCCCGGCCGCACCAACCCCTATGTCTTTTATCGCTTCCAACGTGGCAATCCTGTGCTAGGCGAACCGCAGGCTCAAGCTATGGAACGGCAACTGCGGCGTGAGAATGTCAAACCAGAGCAGTCAGTGCTTTCACAGATTCGAGATCCAGAACGGTACCCAGCCTTGGGGTGGCTGCAAGAGCGCTACGAGCAAATCCGATTGTTCCGCAGCTGGACCTTCGGTCCAACTGCACCCTTGCGCCGCGAGCAGAGCACCCACGGCCGGTCAGATTTCCTGGTTGATGGAGGCGAAAATCTGGCCCTGGTTCTTTCGAAGATTCGCTCACGCATCAAGCCAGATCTGATCGAGGCGTTGCGTGAGCTTTACGAAGGCGTCGAGGACGTGAATTTCCAGATCGATGGTGGGAATGTTCTGCTTTTCTTGGAGGAACGCGGCGGACGCGAGATTCCTGCCACGCGTCTCTCGGATGGCACGCTGCGCTACCTCTGTCTGTTGGCTATTTTGCTGCATCCTGACCCGCCCCCACTGATTGCGATTGAGGAGCCGGAGCTGGGGTTGCATCCGGACATTATCCCGCAGGTGGCGAAGCTCCTCGTCGCTGCATCGGAACGCACACAACTCGTGGTCACGACGCACAGCGACGTCCTGGTAGATGCGCTTACGCGCCAACCGGATAGTGTCATCGTCTGTGAGAAGGTGGACGGCGAGTCGCAGTTTCGACGGCTGGATGCCGATCAACTGAAGGATTGGTTGGAGAAGTACACTCTCGGCCAGTTGTGGAGCATGGGTGAAATCGGAGGCAACCGATGGTGACGGCGAAACTCTACGTGGAGGGCGCGGGTCCGCGACGCGCGCAGCAGTCGCAGTGCCGCCGGGCCTTCGCCAAGTTCTTCGAGGCGGCCGGCGTCAAGAACCGGCCGGGCGTGGAACCGTGCGGCGGACGGCAAGAGGCTTTCGATAGCTTCCGCATCGCACTCAAAACCCGCTCATCGGACATCCCGCTTTTGCTGGTAGACGCGGAAGCGCCTATCACGGAAGGCCACACCTCCTGGCAGCACCTAAAGGCCCGCGACGGCTGGGACCGGCCGCCTGGCGCAGGCGATGACCAGGCCTTCCTGATGGTGCAGGTCATGGAAACCTGGTTCCTGGCCGATCAAGCTGCGCTACGTCAATACTTTGGCCCGCACTTCTCCAACACACCCTTCCGTGCGTGGCCCGCGCTGGAAGCGGTGCCCAAGCAAACGGTGTACGATGCTCTGGCCAAAGCGACGGCGGAGTGCAAACAGGTCTACCGGAAAGGCGATGTATCGTTCGATCTGCTTGCCAGCCTGACCCCGGCCACCATCGAAGCCGTGTGTCCGCACGCCAACGTGTTGCTCGAACGTCTCAGGAGCCTGTGATGTCCGACGAGCGCACATCCGAAGCTGCCTTTGAGACGGCCATCGAAACCCACCTCCTCGCCCATGGTTACGTGGCCGTAGATCGAGTCGGCTTCGATCGCACGCGGGCCATCTTCCCCCAGATGGCGCTGACCTTCATCCGCGAGACCCAGCCCAAGGAATGGGCCAAACTCGAGGCGCTGCACGGCGACAAAACCGGCGAGCAGATCCTCGACGACCTGTGCAAGTGGATGGACGCCAACGGCTCCCTGGCGACCCTGCGCCACGGCTTCAAGTGCTACGGCCGCACGTTGCGCGTGGCTTTCTTTAAGGCCGCGCATGCGCTTAACCCGGAACTGGAAGCGCGCTACGCCGCCAACCGTCTCGGCATCACGCGCCAGCTTCACTTCTCGCCGCGCTCCGAGAAATCAGTGGATGTCACCCTCAGCCTCAACGGCGTTCCTGTCGCTACTCTCGAGCTCAAGAACCCGTTCACTGGCCAGACGATGGAACATGCGCGCCGACAATACCAGCAGGATCGCGACCCACGCGAGACAATCTTCGAGTTCAAGCGGCGCACCCTGGTGCACTTTGCCGTGGATACCGAGGCGGTCTTCATGACCACGCGGCTGGCCGGCCCGGCGACCCATTTCCTGCCCTTCAACCGCGGCTGCGACGGCGGCGCCGGCAACCTACCCGACCCGGCGGGCCGCACCTACCGCACGGCGTATCTGTGGGAGGAGGTCTTGCAGCGGGACAGCTTCCTCGACCTGCTGGCGCGCTTCATCCATCTGCAAGTTGACGAAAAACGCGACGATCAGGGCCGCAAGGTCAAAACGGAGACATTGGTCTTTCCCCGTTATCACCAGCTTCAGGCCGTGCGCACCCTGGTGGAGGCCGCCCGCACCCAGGGTGTGGGACACAACTACCTGGTCGAGCACTCGGCGGGCAGCGGCAAGAGCAACACCATCGGCTGGCTGGCCCACCGTCTGGCATCCCTGCACGACGCGGCCAACCGCCGCGTCTTCGACAGCGTGATCGTGGTGACGGACCGCATCGTGCTCGACCAGCAGCTGCAAGACACTATCTACCAGTTCGAGCACAAGCGCGGCGTGGTGCAGAAGATTGATGAAAGCTCGCGCCAACTGGCCGAGGCGCTGGAGAGCGCGGTGCCTGTCATCATCACCACCTTGCAGAAATTCCCTTTCGTCTCCAAGCAGTTGCTCAAAATGGCCGAGGAGCGGGGCGAGCAGAGCGCCGGCGCGCTGCCAACGCGGCGCTGTGCGGTGATCATTGACGAGGCGCACAGCTCCCAGGGCGGCGAGAGCGCCGCGGACCTCAAAGAAGTGCTGGGCGGCGAAGAGTTGCGCCGGGCGGCCCAGCAGCAGGCGGCCGAAGAAGGCCTGGACGACATAGCAGAGCTCTTCCGCAGCATGGCCAAACGCGGCCGTCAGGCCAACCTGAGTTTCTTCGCCTTCACCGCCACGCCCAAGTATAAGACCTTCGCCGTCTTCGCGGAAAATGGGGAGCCGACCCATCGCTACACCATGCGCCAGGCCATCGAGGAAGGCTTCATCCTCGACGTGCTGAAGCACTACACCACTTACGCCACTTACTACAAACTGCTCAAGGCATGCGAGGATGACCCTAACGTCGAGCGCAAACAGGCGGCGCGCGCCCTGGCGCGCTTCATGAAGTTGCACCCGCACAACATCGCCCAGAAGACCGAGGTGATGGTGGAGCATTTCCAGGCAGTCACGCGGCACAAGATCGGCGGACGGGCGAAGGCGATGGTGGTGACGGACTCGCGACTCGCGGCCGTGCGCTACAAGCAGAGTTTCGATCGCTATATTCAGGAGAAAGGCTACGCCATCAAGACGCTGGTGGCCTTCTCCGGCACGGTGCCGGACGACAAGCTGCCCGACGTGATCTACACCGAAGAGGGCATGAACCACGGCATTCGTGAGAAGGAACTGCCTGAGAAGTTCGCCACCACGGAGTATCAGGTGCTGCTCGTAGCCGAGAAGTATCAGACCGGCTTCGACCAGCCGCTCCTGCACACGATGTATGTGGACAAGCGGTTGGCTGGCATCCAGGCCGTGCAAACGCTCTCGCGGCTCAATCGCACCCATCCGCTCAAGGAAGATACCTTCGTCCTCGATTTCGTCAATGACCCCACCGAGATTCGTGAGGCCTTCAAGGTTTACTACGAGGGCGCCGAGATGGGCGCGGCGGTAGACCCGGCGCGCCTGTACCAGATCCAGGCCGAGTTGGACGCATCAGGCATCTACCTGGCAGAGGAGGTGCAGCGATTCTGTGCAGTTTACTTCGCTCCCAGGGAGCGACAAACCGCCGCTGATCACCAGGCCATGAACGCCGCACTGGATCCGGCGGTGCAGCGCTTTACCGTACTTCAGGAGAATGATGAAGCTGAGGCTGAGCTTTGGCGCGGCAAGCAGCAGGCCTTTCGTAACCTCTACGGCTTCCTCAGCCAAATCATTCCCTACCAGGACTCGGACCTGGAGCGGCTATACGTTTTTCTGCGCCATCTCGGCGCCAAACTACCGCGACGGCGTAGCGGTCCGGCCTACAAGTTCGACGAGGATGTGCGGCTGGAATATTACCGCCTGCAGAAGATCAGCGAAGGCTCGATTGATTTGCGAGAAGGTTACGCACCTCGCCTTGATGGCCCCTCGGAAGTGGGAAGCGGCCTAGTCCACGAGCAGCCGATCTTACTTTCGCGCCTAATCGCCCTCGTGAACGAGCAGTTCGGCACCGATTTCAATCAGGCTGACCAATTGTTTTTCGACCAGATCGTGGAAGTTGCCGTGCGCGACGCCAGGCTGCAACAGGCGGCGGCGGTCAATCCAAGCGACAAATTTGAACTGGTCTTCAAGAACTTGTTGGAAACTCTCTTCGTGGAACGTATGGATCATAATGAGAACATCTTCGTGCGTTTCATGAACGACCCTGCGTTTCGGAAAGTCGTCACGACCGGGTTGGCCGCTGAAGCATATCAGCGACTACGCGCTGGGATCAACTGACCTCGTAACGTGCTCCGCTCGCAACCAACGATGAAAAACGAGACGTTCCCTCCTTCCCTCCTTCCCTCCTTCCCTCTTCCCTCCATGCCTCTTGACCCACCATTATTCACGGTGTATACTTGGCTGGGACAAGGGAGAGGATGATGGCGCCACGGATTGTGGTTGTTGGCAGCAGTAATACAGACCTGGTGGTGACGCTGCCTGCGCTGCCCAAGCCAGGCGAGACGCTGCTGGGCGGCGATCTGCTCACGGCGCAGGGCGGCAAGGGCGCCAATCAAGCCGTGGCCGCCGCGCGCCTGGGCGCCGCGGTCACCCTGGTAGGCTGCGTGGGCGATGACGACTTTGGCGCGGCCTCCCTGGCGCAGTATGCCCGCGAGGGTATGGATACCAGCCGAATGCGGGTGGTTGCCGGGGCGCCTTCGGGTGTCGCCTTGATTTTCGTAGGCGCCAGCGGTGAAAACATGATTGCCGTGGCAGCAGGCGCCAACCTGCGCCTGACGACGGCGGATATCGAAGCCGCGGCGCCGGTCATCCAGGCGGCGGACGTGCTGCTGCTGCAACTGGAAACGCCGCTGACCACCGTGCTCAGCGCGGCGCGCCTGGCGCACGCGGCCGGCGTCAAGGTCATCCTCAACCCGGCGCCGGCGCAGCCTTTACCCGCCTCCTTGTTGACCCTGGTGGATGTCTTGACCCCCAACGAACGCGAGGCCTTGCTGGTCTCTGGTCTGCCGGCTGACGCGGCTCCGGCGGCTGCGGCCGCGCGCCTGCAAAGCCTGGGAGTCAAGACCGTTGTCGTTACGCTCGGCGCAGCCGGCGCCCTGGTGAAAACCGTGGCAGATGCGGCTTTCACCGTGCCCAGCTTCCGCGTGCCGGCGGTGGACACCGTGGCAGCCGGCGACGCGTTCAACGGCGGCCTGGCCGTGGCCCTGGCGCAGGGCCAGCCGCTGGCGACCGCTGTGCGCTTTGCCAATGCCGTGGCCGCGTTGGCCGTAACTCGACCAGGCGCGCAATCCTCGCTGCCCTCCGCGGCGGAAGTGGCGGCGTTCTTGGAAGCAAGAATGGGCGATTGAGCGGAGATCGGAGACCGGAGACCGGAGCGCTCAGGTGAACGATGGGCATCGCCCATTACCTCACCATCATCCAGTTTAGCGATATAGGGCAAGTCGGAGGGCGCCAGCCTGCACCGGACGTCGGGGTCTGACTTACGCGCGGCGTCGAACTCTGGTAAAATAGCGCAAGCCAGCAGCTTCACCAGGCGCGGAGATGAGCATGATGCGACACGACGCAGATGACCTGGCCCAGGCGGACAGCCTTACGCCAGCGAACGGAGATGGGGACCAAGATGTGGGGTCAATCCTCAGAAGGCTGACCGACGAGAACAATCTATTACGCACGATCATCGCCAATCTGCCCGATTACATCTATGTCAAAGACCTGAACAGCCGCTTTGTGTTCAATAACCCCGCCCATCTGCATCTGCTAGGCGCGCATTCCCAGCAAGACCTGCTGGGTCAGACCGATGCTTCCATCTTTCCGCCTGAGTTAGCCTCTGCCTATCTGGCCGATGAGCGCACGGTCCTGCACACCGGGCTGCCTTTGATTGGCCGCGAGGAGCCGGTGATCAATTTGAGCACTGGAGAACGGCGTTGGAATTCCACCACCAAAGTCCCTCTGCGCGACGAGCACGGGCGAATCACCGGTTTGGTCGGGATGAGCCGCGACATCACCGCGCAGAAGCAGGCGCAAGACGCGCAGCGGCTCAGCGAAGCGCGTTATCGGGCCATCGTTGAGGATCAAACCGAGCTGATCTGCCGCTTCCTGCCCGACTGTACACTCACCTTTGTCAATGAAGCCTATGCCCGCTACTTCGGCAAGACGCCGGCGGAGTTGATTGGCTGCAGTTTCAAGACCTCGATCCCCGCGGATGAGCACCATTGCGTTGATCGGCACCTGGCGCAGTTGACGCCAACCAATCCGCTGATCGCCTATGAACACCAGGTGATCGCGCCGGATGCTGCCATCCGTTGGCAGCACTGGACAGACCACGCGATCTTTGATCGCGAGGGGCGCTTGCTCGAAATCCAGTCGGTGGGCCGCGATATTACCGAACGCAAAGAAGCGCAGGAACGCGTCCACCGCACAGCCGCGCGCGCCGAGGCCTTGGTGCGGGTGGCAGAGCGCCTGAACGCGCAACTCAATCTGAAGGCGGTGTTGGAGACTGTCTCTCAGGAGGCGGCGCACGCCTTGAATGCCGACGGCGCAACCGTCACCTTGTATGATGAACATCGCCAGGTGTTCACGCTCATGGCCGACTACGGACTGCCGCCTGAGTTTCGAGAACGCTGCGTCCCCATACCCTACGCCGTGTATCAACGAAGCGCCGATAACCGGCACGGCGACTTCATTATGACTGACATCACGGCCGCTTCGGACTTAGCCAACGCGGCGCTTTTTGTTGACTGCGGTATCCGTTTTCTGGTCGGCAGCAGTATGTTGCGCGAGGGGCAGCTGATCGGAGTCATCCATGTGATGAACAAGTCGCGCCCACTCAGCGAGGACGAATTGACCCTCTTGCGCGGCCTGGCCGACCAGGCCGCCACCGCCATTGCCAACGCGCAACTGTATGACCAGGTGCAGCAGTACACCAACGAACTTGAGCTGCGGGTGGCCGCGCGCACGGCCGAGCTGCAGCGCATGAATGAACAGCTGCTGGCGGAGATTGGCGAACGCCGGCGGGCCGAAGCCGCACAACGCGCCAGTGAAATCAAACTGCGGCTCATCCTGGAGCAGATGCCAGCCATCGTGTGGACGACTGATGCCAATCTGCATCTCAGTTCGGCGATGGGCGCTGGGCTGCAGCGTTCCACGAATACACGAACTCCGCTGCTCAGCGCAGAGGACGCGCAGTTGACCTTATCGGTCTCGGCTGCCGAAATCAGCCAACTGGCCGCTGACCAGCATCACCACGCGCTGGGGGGCGAATCAACTCGTTACGAACGTCGCCATGACGAGCGCTATCTCGACATTCGGATCGAGCCTCTGCGCGATGCTCACAATCAGATTGTGGGCACGATTGGCCTGGCCGTGGACGTGACCGAACGTAAGCAGGCCGAGGAAGACATCCGACGTGCGTTGGCGCACGAGAAGGAACTGAGCGAACTGAAATCGCGCTTTGTCTCCATGACGTCGCACGAATTTCGCACCCCCTTGAGCACGATTCTGTCCTCGGCCGAGCTGTTGGAGTATTACCTGCAGGAGTGGCCGCCTGACAAGAAACGGGAACACCTGCACCGAATTCAACAAGCCGTGCTCGACATAACGGAGATGCTGAACAGCATCCTGGTGCTAGGACGCGCGGACGCCGGCAAGCTGGAATTGAACCCGCGCTGGTTCGATGCGGTAGCCTGGTGCCGAGATTTGATCGAAGAAGGCCGCGTCCATGCCCGCGCCAACCAGGAGATTAGTCTGGAGACCGCTGGCGCGCCGCGCCCGATTTGGGCTGACGAAAAGCTGCTGCACCAGGCCCTGGGCAATCTTTTGTCCAACGCAATCAAATACTCGCCCCAGGGCGGCCCGATCCGGCTGTTGATTGACTATGCCGAGCACCAGATTGCGTTTGCGATCAGCGATCAGGGCATCGGTATTCCGACTGAGGACCGCGACCGTCTCTTCGATGTTTTCCATCGGGGACGCAACGTGGGCAGCGTGGCCGGCACCGGGCTTGGACTGGCCATCGCCAAGAAAGCCGTTGATGTGCACGCGGGTTACATCGAGGTCGCCAGCGCCGATGGCGGCGGCGCGACATTCACGATCATACTGCCGCAGCCGGCCGTGCCAGGAGTGTAACTGGTGAAGACAGTTTTGGTGATCGAAGATGAGACCGCGGTCCGCGCCAATATCCTGCAGATTCTCGACTCTGGCGGCTACGTCGGCATCGGCGCCGACAACGGCCGCGTGGGGTTGGAAGCGGCTCAGCGCCAACAGCCCGATCTGATTCTGTGTGACATCATGCTGCCAGAACTGGATGGCTACGCCATCTTGCGCGCGCTACGCCAGGACGCCAGGACGAACGCCATTCCCCTGATCTTTCTCACGGCCAAGGTGGACCGCGCGGATGTGCGTCAGGGCATGGAATTGGGCGCGGATGACTATATCGCCAAACCATTTCGCCGCCTTGACCTGCTGCAAGCGATCAGCGCTCGTCTGCAGCGCCGCGCGGATCTGTTGCAGCAGGCAGAACGCCAATTGAGAGATTTGCGCGCCTCGATCAACCTGGCGCTGCCGCATGAACTGCGCACCGCCCTGACCGGTATCTTGGGCTTTTCGGAGTTGATTAGCACCCAGAGCAACATCCTGGAACTGACCGAACTGGCGGAAATGGGGCGCGCGATCTATGACTCAACCACGCGGCTGCAGCATCTTCTCGATAATTTTATGATCTATGCCCGCTTGGAGCTTCTGGCCGCCGACGCCGCCCAGGTGATGGCGCTGCGCCAGGAACGGACGACGGGCGTGGATAATGTGCTGCGGGCAGTCTTGGTCAGCAAAGCGCAATCCGCTGCGCGCAGTCACGACCTTGAGGTGATGGCCGTTGATTGTGCGGCGGCGATATCAGGCGTCTACTTCCGCAAACTGTGTGAAGAGCTGATTGACAATGCTTTCAAGTATTCGGCGCCTGGCACGCCGGTCAACGTAACGGCCGAGATCATCGCCAACCGATTGAGGCTGACCATCCGCGATCAAGGCCGAGGCATGACCCCTCAGCAGATGGCAGATATTGGCGCTTACGTGCAGTTCGATCGGCAAACGTTCGAGCGCCGCGGCGTTGGCCTCGGCTTGATCATTGCCAAGCGCCTGGCCGAAATTCACGGCGGCTGGCTGCACCTTGACAGCTCAGTTGGCGCAGGCACGACCGTGTCTGTCGAACTACCGCTGGCTCAAGAAACAGCATTACCGTTGACGAGGTTCTGAAGTAGGACGCAGATACACGCAGAAAAACGCAGATAAGACCGAATAAAGGCCCCAGCGCAGCACGTGCTGCAACCGTCGCCCCACAGGCTCCATTTGCTATCCAGCAGTATTGCTAAATCTGCGTGCGCAGGCTGCGTTTATCTGCGTCCTGCCTCTCTTCTCCTCAACGCTCAGGAAACAGCCAACGCCGTAAGCCGCCCATCAGGCAAACGTCATGCCGCACACCGACACCAGCGATGTTCCCTGGTCATCGGCCGGGCATTGATCGTAGCCAAACGCTTCCCCACCTGTGGCCTGCAAATAGCGCAGCGTAAGATAGATGGGCGAGACGCCGCAGACGTTGTTGCCATCGCGTACGCGGCGAATGGCGTCGAAGAAGCCTTCGGCATCGCCCTGTCCCATCCAATGCATCAACTCCGTATCGGCCGCCTGCAACGCGCGGCGTCCGTCAGCGTCTACCGGATCGCCGCCAAACGCCGGGCCGATGTGCGCCAGATCGCCGGAGGCCACGACGATCGTGCGCCGCCCAGCCGCGGCGCGGCGCAGCGTAGCGAGCACTGCGTCCAGGGTAGGATCATCCTGGGGCCGCCGACCTCCGTGGACAAAGGGGGCAAATGAGCCAGTGAGAATGGGCACGACGGCGACTGGTTTCCCGACGCGCAGGTGATGGAGCCATACCAGCACCAGTTCCAGCGAGTGTTCCGTGCGGTGGCGCAGTTCGCCGCCAAAGGCCAGGTCGGGGCCAATGACCTGGGCCAACTCATCCACGATCGTTTGATCGGTGGGCAGCACGCCGTAGGGGGTGGCGTAGTGCTGGCGCGTCAGATTGATCAGCCGATCGCTGAAGTGATCCGTGCCAAACAGGATCACGAGATCGGCGCTGCGGGCCGTTTCCGTCGCGCGCTTCCACACCTGGGCGTAGACAGGTCCGCCGCGGGGATAGTCAATGTGCGGGCTGAGCAGCCCGCGGCCGGGCTGGGGCGCCGGCTCGACCTCGCTGGCGCCTTCCAGGTAATCGTTGAGGAGACGAAACAGCTCGCGCGCGGCGGCTGGATAGGACTGGCCGGCCAAGGCCGGCGGGCGGAAGGGCGCGGCGCGGTAGTCTTGCAGGCGACGACTGTGCGCCTGGACAAAGCGATCATTGTCCAGCAGCAAGGCTTCATCCAGCGCGCCAAGCACACGCGCCACGGTGTCTGTGCTGACCGGTAAGCCAAAGCGCAGCAGGAGATCCGCGCGCAGGGTCTGCGCCTCACGCGTGCCATCGCACAGCATCAGGAGCGGCCCAAGATGCCGGGGGAGAATGACCACCTTATCGCTGAGCTGCAGAGGATCCCGCAGGTAGAGCTGCGGCTGCCCATACTGCACGAAGGGGCGCGCATCTATGGGGCGCAGTTTGGGGCGTTGTACGCTCATGTTTCTCTCCCACTTTACATAGCACAAAGTACTGCCCAGGCGGCGCGCCGACGCAGAGCGATTGAAATCGCACCTGACGGGCGTTCCGCCGGGAGCCCAACGGCCCTTCGACAAGCGTTCGACTGAGCCTTCGGCGAGCTCAGTCGAGCCGCTCGCCGAAGGCTCAGGGCAAGCGTGGACGCGATGCTGGTCGGCGGCGGCCGACCTTGCGGCGGAACGCCCTTTCGGCCCGAATTCATTCGGCGGCTGTAGTCGGCGCCGGACGCCTGATCGGTGGCGCCTGCCTTGCCGTCTGCTAATGTGTCGGCGCATGCAAGATCTGGCGCAGCGCGGCGCCCAGCCGGGCAATTTCATCCAGAGTGTTGTAATGCACAGCGCCGACGCGCACCATGCCGCCTTGTTCTTCGAGGCCCAGGCGCTCGGTAACGGCCAGGGCGTAATAGTTGCCATGCCAAACGAAAATGCCGCGCTCCGCCAACGCTGCCGCAATGGCGGCCGGATGCTGCCCAGCCACGGTGAAGGAAACGGTGGGCACGCGCCAGTGCAAGCGGTCAGGGTCGGTAATGCCGTGGACAGTGACGCCGGGCAATCCCTCCATCTCGGTCAAAATGGCCGCATTCAAGACCTGGTCATAGCGTTGGATGGCCTCCATGCCGGCCTGCAATTGCTGGCGCCGCGAGCCGGAAGAGCCAGCGTCGGCCTGACCGAGTTGGGCCAGGTAGTTGACGGCGGCCAGGGCGCCGGCAATGCCTTCGTGGTTTTGAGTGCCGGTTTCGAATTTATGCGGCGGCTTGTTCTTGGCCGGCCGCACCTTGTAAGCAGTCAGGCGATCGAGCAGGTCATAACGGCCGTAGAGGATGCCCAGGTGTGGCCCAAAGAACTTGTACGCCGAACAAGCCAACAGATCGCAGCCGAGGGCCTGCACGTCCAGCGGGCCGTGCGGCGCACACTGCACGGCATCCACGAAAATGAGCGCGCCCACCTCGTGCGCCCAGCGCGTCAGGGTGGCGACATCGTTGATGGTGCCGGTGGCGTTGGACGCGTAGCCCACGGCGAGCAGCCGGGTGCGTTCATTGAGCAGCCCATGCAGGCCTTCCATATCCAGGGTGCAATCGTCCGGGTTGAAGTCGGCCCAGCGCACGGTGACGCCGCGGTCGGCCGCCATCATCACCCACGGCGTGATGTTAGCGTCATGATCCAGCCGGGTTACGATGATCTCATCGCCTGGCCCCCAATCGCGCCCCAGCGCGCGACTAATACTGAAGGTCAGGGTTGTCATGTTGGGGCCAAAGATGATTTCGTCAGGCGAGGTCGCGTGGAGGAGATCGGCGACAGCCGCGTGCGCCTCTTCGATGATGGCATCGCTGCGCTGGCTGGTGGCAAAGGGGCCGCCGCGATTGGCGTTGTCGTGAGCGAGATAATCGCTCATGGCGGCGATGACGGCCGCCGGGGTCTGCGTGCCGCCCGGATTGTCCAGGAAAATCACCGGCAAATCGTTCATTTGCTGGGTAAGGGCCGGAAACTGTGAACGAATGGACGCAAAAGGGAATGGTTGATTCATGGCTGCTCGGCTTCCAGGTTGGTTTGCTGGGATCAGCGTGGGACAAGTTCGATTTTACCCGCGCCAGGTCATTCGGGCAAGGCGACAAGGCGTGATCATCTGGTCACATGAAAATGTCATGAAGAAACGGTAAAGAGTTCTGAACCTTATCAGCGGCGCTTTGACAAGCATCAATGGATGTGTTAAACTCTCGCCAACTATAGGTGTTCGTATTGCGCCGGTTTGTTGGTCGGTTCATGATCGTCACGACCATGTGAAGGCCATCGTTCAGTGACCCCAAATTTTCTCCAAGATGGTCCGGGCCGGCGTTAGTTCCAGGTAATGCGTTCCAGTATGGTTTATGTCCCGTCTTGACACCTGATGCGAAAGGATTGAACCGGTAGCATTTATGGTTTCATGTTCGTTCATTGTTCATCCTTCCACTATGCCCAACCACGGAGGCGCCCATGGGAGTCCTGCTTGATGTTCGTGGACTGTATACACAGTTTTTCACGAAAGATGGCATTGTCAAGGCCGTCAATGGCATTACGTATTCTCTCAATGAAGGGGAAACCCTGGCGATCGTCGGAGAAAGCGGCTGCGGTAAGAGCGTTGGCGTCATGTCATTGACGCGGCTCATTCCCTCGCCCCCCGGCAAGGTTGTGGCCGGTGAGGTGATTTTTGACGGCCGCGACCTGCTCAAACTCGAGCCGGACGAGCTGCGGCAGATTCGTGGCAATCGCATTGCCATGATCTTTCAGGATCCGATGACATCGCTCAATCCGGTGCTCACTATCGGCTTCCAGATCGGCGAAGCGCTCATTCTCCACCTGGGCATGAACAAGGAACAGGCGCGCAAGCGCAGTGTGGAGCTCCTGGAACTGGTCGGCATTCCCGGGGCTGCTGATCGCCTCGACGATTACCCACACCAATTTTCTGGCGGTATGCGCCAGCGTGTGATGATTGCGATGGGGCTGTCGTGCAACCCACAGCTGCTCATTGCTGACGAACCGACCACGGCGCTCGATGTGACCATTCAAGCGCAGATTGTGGACCTGGTGCAGCGCCTGAAAGATGAAATTGGCATGGCGGTCATCTGGATCACCCACGACCTGGGGGTTGTCGCCGGCATGGCTGAACGGGTGATCGTGATGTACGCCGGGTTCATCGTGGAAGAGGCGGCCGTGCGTGATCTGTATGACAACCCACGCCATCCCTATACTTTGGGCTTGCTCGGTTCATTGCCCCGCCTGGACGAAGACAAGCCGGTGCGCCTGAAATCAATCGAAGGTTTTCCGCCCGACCTGGTTGCTTTGCCGGCGGGCTGCCCCTTCGCGGCGCGTTGTGACTATAAGATCAGCAAGTGCGAAACAGAAAACCCCCCCATGGAGCCGGTTGGCCCGGCGCACAGGGCGGCCTGTTGGGTAGACGTCACCACCGGAGGAGCGCGGCCATGAGTACGAACGGTTCAGTAAAGTCAGACGATTATATCCTGCGCGTCGAAGGGCTGAAGATGCACTTCCCCATCACCCAGGGTATTCTTTTCCAGAAACAGGTGGGCGCGATCAGGGCGGTTGATGGCTTGACTTTTAGCATCAAGCGCGGCGAAACCCTGGGCCTGGTGGGCGAAAGCGGCTGCGGAAAATCCACGACCGGGCGCTCGATCCTACAGCTCTACCGCCCCACGGCCGGCCACGTCTTCTTCGAGGATAAGGACCTCACCTTACTCAACGGCACGGAGATGCGCCACCAACGCCGCCAAATGCAGATGATCTTCCAGGATCCCTACGCCTCCTTGAATCCACGCATGACCGTGGGCAACATCGTGGGCGAGCCGTTGGACGTGCACAATATGGGCGACAAGCAGAGCCGCCGCGACCGCGTGGCGGAACTGCTGCAGATCGTCGGCCTCAACCCCTATTTCGTCAACCGCTATCCGCACGAGTTTTCGGGCGGTCAGCGTCAGCGCATCGGCGTGGCCCGTTCCCTGGCCATCAACCCGAAGTTCATTGTGTGCGACGAGCCGATCTCTGCGTTGGACGTTTCGATTCAGGCGCAGATTGTCAATCTGCTCGAAGACCTGCAGGCCAAGTTCGGCCTCACCTATCTCTTCATTGCCCATGACCTGTCCATGGTGCGCCACATCAGCAACCGCGTGGCCGTCATGTACCTGGGCAAGATCGTGGAGTTGACGGAGCGCACGGAACTGTATCGCAACCCGCTGCACCCGTACACGCAGGCGCTTCTCTCCGCCGTACCGATCCCCGACCCACGGGCGGAAGAAAAACGCAAGCGCATCATTCTGAAGGGCGATGTGCCCAGCCCGGCTAATCCACCCACGGGCTGCTACTTCTCCACCCGCTGTCCGCGGGTGATGGATAAATGCCGCCAGGTGGAACCAGAGTTCAAGAGCGTTGGCAGCGACCATTACACGGCCTGCCATCTCTACTAAATGACTGCCGCCAGTAATTCGATGACGAAAGGGGGTGATTGCGGCCTGTGGCTTTCGTTTGCTAGTTCATACGGCCTGGCACGCTGCGTTGAACATAGCGCCACGCGCATTACGGAATATGGTTGTGATGCGCGACGATTTTTCTGTATTCCCTATTAGGAGGAGATACTCATGCGTTCGACAAAGTGGACTGTATTGCTCGCAGTCCTGGTTGTTGCTAGTTTGGTACTGTCGGCCTGCGGCGGCGCCGCGCCGACGCCGGTCAAAGAGACCGTGGTGGTTGAAGTAACCAAGGAAGTTGTCAAAGAAGTCGAGAAGACCGTCGTGGTCGTCGCGACGCCGGAACCCAAGCCGGCCGGCCCCAAGATGGTGCGCATCAACTTTGGCGCGGGCGACGTGCCGACGATTGACCCGGCCATCTCCACTGACACATCCTCTGTGCAGGTGGTTGATGCGACGACCGTCGGTCTGACCCGCCAGAACGAAGTGACGTCGCTGTTGAAGCCCGGCATGGCGACCAAGTGGGACATTTCTGCCGATGGCAAGACCTACACCTTCTCCCTGCGCAACGATGTGCCGTGGGTGAAGTACGACGGCGGCAAGAACGCCGTGGTTAAGGTGCAGGACTGCAACGGCGCCGATCGCATGGTCAACGCCTATGACTTCCAGTACGGCATCCTGCGCACACTCAATCCGAAGACCGCGTCAGACTATGCCTACGTGCTGAACTTCGTGATCGCCGGCGCTGGCGACTTCAACAGCGGCACCGTGACCGATACGGCGAAGGTAGGCGTGACCGTGGTTGACACCTATACGTTGAAGATTGACTTCAACGAGCCGGCGGCCTACAACGCCGCCATCGCCGGCCTGTGGGTGGCGCATGCCCAACCCAAGTGGATCATCGAAGGCGACGACTGCACCGACGCCCGCGGCGAGCGCTGGACCGAGCCTGGCTTCTTCCAGAGCTATGGCCCCTTCACGCTCAAGAGCTGGATCCATGACTCCACGATGACGATCGTCAAGAACCCCTTCTGGCCCGGAACCGAAGAGACGCCGCAGGCCAAGCTGGATGAAGTGACCTTCACCATGTTGGATGAGCAGGCGGCCTTCGCCGAGTACGAAGCGGGCAACCTGGATGCCACCGGTGTGCCTTCCACCGATCTGGATCGTGTCAAGGCCGATCCGACCCTTTCTAAGGAGCTTGTGGTCGCGCCGAACACCTGCACCTACTACTACGGGTTCAACACCCAGGCCCCATTCGTGGATGACGCACGCGTCCGCCGCGCCCTCTCTGCTGCGATTGATCGCCAGGGCCTGATTGACAACGTGCTCAAGGGCGGCCAACAGCCGGCGCAGTGGTTTGCCTATCCAGGCATCGCTGGCGCGCCGACGATGAAGGATCACCCAGACCTGGGCATCAAGTTCGATGTCGCCGCAGCCAACAAGGACCTCGACGCCTACCTGGCCGAGAAGGGCCTGACCAAGGACAAGCTGGACATCACCCTGATGTTCAACACCTCCTCAGGTCACCAGAAGATTGCAGAAGCGATCCAGCAGATGTGGAAGACCAATCTCGGTATTGATGTCAAGCTGGCCAACCAGGAGTGGAAGGTCTTCTTGAAGACGATCCGCGACGTCAAGGGCACGCCTCAGATCTACCGCCTCGGCTGGTGCATGGACTACGCAGACGCCAACAACTTCGATCGTGAAGTGTTTGCCAAGGGCGGCTCCGCCAATCCAACCGAAGGCGGCGGCATCAGCTGGATGAACGATAAGTTCGAAGAGCTCGTGAAGCAGGCGGCTGTCGAGCAGGATCCGGCCAAGCGTGTTGACCTGTACGCGCAGGCTGAGGATATTCTGGTCAACACCGATGCGGCGATTGCGCCGATCTACTGGTACACGCGCAACACGGTCACCAAGCCGTACGTGCAGCGCACCTTCTCCGTCTCCGGTCACGAAGCGCTGGAGAAGTGGGACGTCACCAAGTAAAGGGCTGCTGGCGGTAGTCTAAGCTCTCTGTGAGACTAAGATGCCGCAAGCTCCGATTCCCGGGTGGGAGGAAGTTGACCTTCCCCCCACCCGGTCCCCGTGGCGTCACGCTGACTGCGATGAAACAGCCTGGTTTCTGCGCAGTCAGGATGACACGACCGGACATTGACTTACGCAGACACGATTGCACGCTGAAAGTGATTCGCTCCGGCAGGGTCATACACCCAGCCGCCTGTTGGGAGAGACGGCGGTCGCAGACCGCCTGCGAGCAGAAAAGGTCATGACTTAGCGAAGGAGGAGGTCTATGGGACGGTATATTGCGCGTCGCTTGATCTGGATGGTGGTCACGCTGATCGTCATTTCAGGCATCACCTTTACCCTCATGCACGCGGTGCCGGGGGGGCCTTTTGATAAAGAAAAGACCGTGCCCAAGGAAATCCAGGAGATCCTGAACAAGCGCTATAACCTCACTGCGCCCCTGTGGAGGCAGTACGTTGATTACCTGGCCGCGATCGTGATTCCACACTTGTCCAGTACACCGCCCGGCGTTTCGCTGCTGGACGACGCGATGGTCAACATCAAGGTGGGCGACAAGCTGTGGCTGAAGTGGATGAATTTTGGGCCATCGTTCACCTCGCGCAGCCGCACGGTCAACGACGTTTTTCGCGATCAGTTCCCCGTCTCCGCGCAGTTGGGGGTCATGGCGCTTCTGATCGCGATGATCATCGGTATGCCGCTTGGCATCATCGCCGCGCTCAAACAGAACACCTTCTTTGATTATCTTGGCATGGGCGTTGCTATCTTTGGTGTCTCGGTGCCGGTCATCGTCTTGGGGCCGATCCTGATCTGGATTTTTGGCGTCTCGCTCAAATGGCTGCCGCCCACCGGCTGGGGCGCCAAACCGCCCTACGTGCTGGGCTTCCTCCCGTCCAATATCGGGCCGGATTTCTTCCGCTACGCGCTCATGCCTTCCGTGGCCTTGGGCCTCGGCAGCTCGGCCATTATCGCCCGCCTGACGCGCGCCAGCCTGCTGCAGGTGGTGCGTGAGGATTACATTCGCACCGCGCGCGCGAAAGGCCTCGCAGAACGGACGGTCATCACGCGTCACGCCTTGAAGAACTCCCTCATTCCGGTGGTGACGGTGCTTGGCCCCATGTTTGCTGGCCTGGTCACCGGCACCTTTGTCACGGAGACGGTGTTTGGCATCCCTGGCATGGGCAAGTACTTCGTTTCCAGCATCACCAACCGCGATTACCCGGTGATTATGGGAACCATTCTGCTCTACGCTATCCTGTTGGTGGTGGCTAATCTGCTCGTAGATATCCTCTACGGGTTCCTGGATCCACGCATTCGCTATACATAAACAAGGAAGGCCCATATGACTGTCTCAAGTAGCACCGCACCACCGCCTGTCTCGGTGAACCTGGCCCGCAAAGGCGACAGCCTCTGGGGAGAGGCCTTTCGCCGGCTGCTGCGCAACCGCGCCGCCGTGATTGGCGGGACGATCATTCTCATTATTGTCTTGGTTTCCATCCTGGCGCCGATCATTGCAGTCAAGTCGTTCGAGGTGCAGATCCCGGTTGATAACAACAAAGTCCCAGGTTGGGTGCCGGCTGTCTTCACCACGATGAAGCCGTACGCTAAATACAGCAACCAATACCCCTTGGGCGCCGATGACCTGGGCCGCGATCTCTTTAGTCGCATCGTGTACGGCTCGCGCATCTCGCTGACCGTGGCGTTCATTGGTCCCCTCGTCAGTTTGATCATCGGCGTGGTTTTTGGCAGCATTGCCGGCTTCCTCGGCGGCCGCGTCGACAACTTCATGATGCGCATCGTGGACGTGCTCTACGCCTTCCCCCAGATTCTGTTCATCATCCTGCTGATGGCGTTCTTCCGCTCGACGCTTTCCAAACCAGCGCCTGGCACCTTTAGCTACTCGATCAGCCAGCTCGATGCGGCGACGGGCGGCGTCTTGTTCATCTTCATGGGCCTTGGTCTGACCGCCTGGGAAACCATGGCCCGCCTGTCGCGCGGCCAGGTGTTATCGCAGCGCGAGAAAGAGTACATCGAGGCTGCACGGACGATCGGCGCCGGCAATGTGCGCATCATGTTCCGCCACATCCTGCCCAACATTCTCGGTCCCTTGATCGTGGCCGAAAGCCTGGCCATTCCGGGTTACATCAGCCTGGAAGCTTTCCTTTCCTTTATCGGTCTGGGGGTCAATCCGCCAACGCCATCCTGGGGGGTGATGATCTCTGACGGGTCGCGCATCCTGCGCACCTATCCGAATCAGGCCATCTTCCCCGCCATGGCCCTGGCGATCACGATGTTCGCCTTCAACTTCCTGGGCGACGGCCTGCGCGACGCGCTCGACCCACGCCTGAAGGGCACCAGCTAACATCCAACGCCGTGACGCGGTCATGGCAGCCTTGTCCATCAAGCCCGGCGGTGACAGCCGGGCTTTTTGTTGAACAGGATTGACAGGATGAATAGGATTCTCGACTCGTTGGGTGCATCCCATCGGCGCCGAGAATCCTGCAAATCCTGTCTATCTTTCTGACTGCCTGCGTGATCATCGTTTCTGCCTGAACGCATCAACTATGAAAATAAGTCTCATCGCTTTTCTCTTGCTTGCCATCGTAGCCGGCATCGCGGTGGCAGCCTGGCTGGCCCAGGCGCCCGGCGTGACGCCGTACCGCTTTGCCGGCTCCCCCACGCCCGCCGGTCAAACCGGCGTCCAGGTCTACGCCCAGCGCTGCTCCACCTGTCATGGTGATGTGGGCCAAGGCTTGACCGCGGCCTGGCGCGCCTCCTGGGACGCAGAGCACCAGAATTGCTCATCGGCCAAGTGCCACGGCCGAGATCACCCAGAAGATGGCTTCTATCTGCCCAACAACTACGCGCCGGCCGTGGTGTCCCCCAATGCGCTGCGCCGTTTTGCCGACGCGCAAGCGCTCTACGCGTACGTGTCGCACGCCATGCCCTTCTCCGCGCCCGGCGATTTGACGCCTGAGCAGTATTGGCGGGTGGTCAACTTCCTTCTCTGGGCCAACGGCATCATTGATGTGCCCAACGGCGTCACCGCGCAGAACGCCGCGCAAATCCAGCTCAACACGCGCCTCTACACCATGCCGCATATCCAACCGGCGACCCCCGTGCCCCAGCCGGTCATGGGCGGCGCGGCCTCCAATCCGCCAGCCCCATGAGCATCGAGGAGTGCCTGATTGACCTGCGCCAGGATGCAGATTTTATGCGTCATGTCACGGCGTGGCAGGAAATTCCCGCGCGCGGCGGCATGTTCAAGCCGTTTCCGCCCAACCTTGAGCCGCGCCTGGTTCAAGCCCTTCAACAGCGAGGGGTTCGTGCGTTGTACAGCCACCAGGCCGAGGCGGTAGACGCCGCGCAGCGCGGGGAAAACCCGGTCATTGTCACCGCGACCGCCTCAGGGAAAACTCTCTGCTACAACTTGCCCGTGCTCGATACCTTGCTGCGCCAGCCCCAGGCGCGCGCGCTGTACCTCTTCCCCACCAAAGCTCTGGCCCAGGATCAGTTGGCTGAACTGGATGTCTTCCTGGCCGCAGTCAACGAGACGCCGCCAGAACCCGGCCATCAGGCCGCGGCAGTTGGGCTGGCGCGCAGCCCGATCAGCGCCAGCACTTACGATGGCGACACCCCGCGCGGCCAGCGGCGCGCCATCCGCAGCCGGGCGCGCATTCTGTTGACCAATCCCGACATGCTGCACACCGGCATCTTGCCCAACCATCCGCAGTGGGCCGCCTGGTTTGCCCAACTGCGCTTCATCGTGCTCGATGAACTGCACACCTACCGCGGCGTGTTCGGCAGCCATGTCGCGAATGTGCTGCGCCGCGTGCAGCGCATTTGCCAGTTCTACGGCAGCGCGCCGCAGTTCATCTGCACCTCCGCCACGATTGGCAATCCGCAGGAACTGGCCGAGCAGCTGATCGCCGCGCCGGTGCGCCTGATTGCGCGTGACGGCGCGCCGCAAGGCGCGCGCCACGTCGTGTTGTACAATCCGCCCGTCGTGGATCGCGCGCTGGGTCTGCGCCGCTCCAGCGTGCTCGAAGCCGACCGCGTCGCGGCCGCGTTCCTGGCGCACCGGGTGCAGACGATCGTCTTTGCCCGCAGCCGGCTGACCACCGAGCTCCTGCTGACCTATCTACGCCGTCGCGTGCAGCGGCCCTTACCCACGGCGCAGCGGCAGCCTGGCGCGGCCTGGCGCCAGGTTGAACCGGATGCCGTGCGCGGCTATCGCGGCGGTTACCTGCCCGCCGAGCGCCGCGCCATCGAAGCCGGTCTGCGCAACGGCCAGGTGCGTGCGGTGGTGGCGACCAACGCGCTGGAACTGGGCGTGGACATCGGCCAACTGGGCGCGGCCGTGTTGACCGGCTTTCCGGGCACGATTGCCAGCGCCTGGCAGCAGATGGGCCGCGCCGGCCGCCGCCAGGGCGTTGCCGCCTCGATTCTCATCGCCAGCTCCGGCGCGCTTGACCAATATGTCATCAACCACCCGCGCTACTTCTTTGAAACCAGCCCGGAACGCGCCTACATCAACCCTGACAACCTGGTTATTCTCTTGAATCATCTGCAGTGCGCAGCTTTCGAGCTGCCGTTCGCCAACGATGAAACCTTCGGCCAGGTGGCCTACACGCAGGAACTGCTGGCCTACCTGGCGCAGCAGGGGCGGCTGCATCACAGCGGCGATGCCTGGCACTGGATGAGCCAGAACCAGCCGTCGCTCAGCGTCTCGCTGCGCGCAGCCGGCAATGACACCGTGACTATCGTGGTTGCGGCGGATGACGCGGCCGCCGAGCCTGACGCCGCCGCGCCGGTCATCGGCGTGCTCGACCGTTTCAGCGCGCCGCTGCTGCTGCACGAAGGGGCCATTTACTTGCACGAAGGCAGCAGTTACCTGGTGACGCGGCTGGACTGGCCGGCGGGCAAAGCCTATGTGCAGCCTGCCAGCCTGGAGTATTACACGGAAGCCAGCAGCACGACGACGGTGCTGGTGCAGCGTGAGGAACAGCAAGAACGCCTGCCCACCACGCTGCGCTGTCATGGCGACATCACCGTGACCACGAAGCCGACGACCTATCGCAAGGTTAGGCTGTATACGCAGGAAACGCTGGGTACGGGCGTCATTGATCTGCCTGAGCAGAGCATGGACACCACCGCCTACTGGCTCAGTCTGCCTGAGGAAACGATCGAGAGCCTGCGCAGCCAGGGCCTCTGGTGGGGCGAGCCGATACTGGACTACGGCCCCAATTGGCAGGAACAGCGGGATCGCGTGCGCGCGCGTGACGGCTACCGCTGCACGGTCTGCGGCGCGGCCGAGGCGCCTGAGCGCCAGCACGATGTGCATCACATCATGCCCTTTCGCACTTTCGGCTATGCGCCTGGCCCGCCGCCGTCAGGCAACCAGGCCTACCTGGAAGCCAACCGCCTGGAAAACTTGACCACCCTCTGCCGGACCTGCCATCGCCGCGTCGAGACGCTGGTGCATGTGCGCAGCGGCCTGGCTGGCCTGGCCTATGCGCTGGTCAACGTGGCGCCGCTGCACCTCATGTGCGACCCGCGCGATCTGGGCGTGACCTACGACATCAAGAGCCAGCACAACGGACTGCCGACGATTACGCTGTATGACCGCATCCCCGGCGGTATCGGCTTTGCCGCGCGGCTGTTCGAACTGCACACCGCGCTGCTGCACGCGGCGCGTGACCTGGTCATGGCCTGCGGCTGCCAGGGCGGCTGCCCGGCCTGCGTTGGCCCCAACCAGGAAACCGTGGATAGCACGCTCAGCACGCGGCAGTTGACGCTGGCGCTGTTGGATGCCGTACTGACCTGAAGATGTTTTAACGCAAAGACGCAGAGGCGGAAGGACGCAAAGTGAGTACCAACCAGGGTTAGGCAGGTTGAATTTCCGCGACGATGTTCCAATCAGACACCGTTTCCACGGGGGGCTTGTCATCGCCATCCTCCCACATCATGGAGAATCCCCAAATGGTCGCATCCCCCATCCAAAAATCCGCGGGTGTAAACAACATCTTCGAGTGCGGCGGCGGCTCCGGTCGGGATGGATGATACTCGACATCCCAGCCGAACGCTTCGCCCTGCCAGTATTCGTTTCGCCGGTGAATCTGTTCAGCTAACGCTCTTACGGCATCCAGGTCGGGAATGAGCACAGGGACGAAGGGCCTGAAATCGGGATCAATGGTGATTCTGACTTTAGCGATGGTGCCGCTTATCTTCCTCTTGCCTCCACGCAATAACGATTTCGTGGTAGCGCTCGCTGATGATCCGCTCATTTCGTTAAGTTCATGGCTTTTGAATTCTCCCGTGACGGCGACGCCAATTGGCTCGATCCAGAACTTGGCTAGCCTGTTAGCTAAAAAAGCGTAGCATACCGATGAGGGCTTGTCAAGAAACAGCGTATTTGGAATTGGGACGCCAACCGTGCTATACTGGCCCATACGCAACGCCGGGCTGCACAAATCGCCCTGGTTGCGCCAAGACAGAGAGGTCTTTGCCCATGCACCGCAACGAACATCTGTACGCCGTCATCCTGGCGGGCGGCGGCGGCACCCGCCTGTGGCCCCGCAGCCGCAAGGCCCATCCCAAGCAATTCCTTGATTTGACCGGCGACGGGACGATGCTGCAGGAAGCCTACACCCGCATTGCGCCGTTGATCCCGGCTGAGCGCGTGCTGGTCATCACGAACGAAAGCTATGTAGATCTGGTGTGTGAACAAGCGCCAGCCCTGCCGCGGGCCAACGTCATTGGCGAGCCGGTCGGGCGGGGGACGGCGCCCGCAATTGGGCTGGCCGCGGCGCTTCTGCGCCAGCGTGACCCCAACGCCATCATGGCGATTCTCACCGCCGATCACTTGATTGGGCGCAAGGAAACCTTCCGCCGCGCCATTGCCGCGGCCGCGCAGGTGGCTAATACGCCAGGGCGCCTCGTCACCCTGGGCATCACGCCGGCTTACCCCGAAACCGGCTACGGCTATGTGGAGCGAGGGCCGGAACTGGTCACGCTTGACGGCATGACCGTCTATCGCGTCTTGCGTTTCACGGAAAAGCCCAACCATGAAACCGCCGCGCGCTTTGTAGAAAGCGGCCATTTTTCTTGGAACAGCGGCATGTTCATCTGGCGCGCGGACAGCATCCTGGATGAGATCGCCCGCCAAATGCCGGAGCTGAGTGCGCAGTTGGCCGCCATCGCCGCGTCCCTGGGCCGGCCGGATGAGCAAGCCACGTACGCCCAGGTCTGGATGCAGATTCGCAGCGAAACGATTGATTTTGGCGTCATGGAGGGCGCGCGTGACACGGTCGTGCTGCCGGTGGACATTGGTTGGAACGATGTCGGCAGTTGGGCCGCGCTCGCCGATGAGCTGCCGGCGAACGAGCAGGGCAACGTGGTGCAAGGCCCTCACATCCTGCTCGACACGCACGACAGCTTTGTTTTTAGCGAACATCGCCTGATTGCCGCGATCGGTTTGCACCACATGATCGTCGTTGACACCGCAGACGCCCTGCTCATCTGCCCGCGGGAGCGTGCGCAAGAGGTCAAGAAGATCACTGAGATGCTCAAAGAGCGCGGCATGACCGCGTACCTGGAAGGCGCCACGAGCCGCGAGGCGTAGCCGCCGGCGCTTTGGCTGTGGTGGGGTCACTTTTTTTCAGAAGGCGTCTCCGACGCCGACTGCGTCGCCGCATCGCAACGCCGACTGCGTCGCCGCATCGCAACGGCGACGCCCCGTGCACCGCTTTCGGCAGACTCGCCAGAGGCTAAAGCCATCTGGCTACGACGTGGAAGCCCCTGCAGGGCTGCTCCGGAGGCCCAGAGAGCCTTGCATTTGGTAGCCAGGGGCTTCCTAGCCCCTGGCGGGCTGGCGGGGTGTGCTAAAATAGACTGACGCCCACCCCTTTGGCTCTGGGCCTGTCCCGAACACGTTCGGGAGTCCAGAGCCTGCCCCGAACAATTTCGGGACTCCGGGACTCAGAAGAAAGGATTACTGCATGGATCGCGCTGTCCCATTTGCCACCAGTGAAGGCATCGAACTGTACCTGCGCACCTATTATTCTCTGCTGCGCAGCAGCGGCGCCATCCGCGTGCGTTCATTGGAAGAAGCCCACATCGGCATGAATTCCAGCCTGCACTTCAGGGCCTCGGAAATGGAGCCTGACATTTCGGCGTTTCTCTACGCCTGGCTGCGTCTGCCGCCGGAAATCGTGCACGTACGCTATGTCCTGCTCGGCCAATCAGAAGAGGTCTTTGCCCGCCGCGGCTACGGTTCGGTGGAAACCTGGCGCCTGGTGCGCGCGCCTGCGCGGCGGCGCCGCATGTTCTATGATGACCACGAAAACCTGGCTTGCTTCATCGCCAGCGTCTCGGACATTGATGACCTGATTCCAATCCTGACCGCTTTCCAAATCGAATGGAACAAGATGCACATGCGCCTGCGCAATTCGGTGCTCCTACAGAGCATCAAACAGCACCACGTGCAGGGCAAGCCGCTGGGCGATGTGGAGCGAGAGGCGCTGCAAGAGATTCTGGAGATGAGCAGCGAGGATTTGGAGAAACTGGCAAGCGCCTGGGGCGCTAGTCTGGCCGAACGCCTGGAACAGATAGGCCAGTATGAGATGAACCTGTTCGTTGATCTGCTGGCCGGCTCGCACACCCACTATCGCAAGGCCGTGCAAGGCTGGTGGCGCACCATCGAGGATCGCACCGCCGAAGCCAGCCAGGGGCATCTCGATGCGGCCGCGTTGGCCGGGCGCCCCGTCTATTTCGTTTCCAGCAATACCCACAGCTTTCCCAACGCCTTGTGCGGCTATGCCAGCCAACATCAAGCCGAGCTCCTGACCTTCCTGGAGGCGAACAATCCAGAAAACTTGTGGCCCGAAGCGCAGGCTGCCCTGGCTCTTGGCTCCCCGGGACGCCTGCAGAACCTGCTCTATTACCTCCAGCGTCATTACCTGGGAGAGCCTGGGCAAAGCCAGCGCGTGGCGGAGTATCGGCAGGCCGAGATCGAGTCAGGCGTCAGCACGATCAGCACCCCCGCGTATCTCGATGTGTCAAGTCACATTATTGAACTGAGCCGAATTGACCCGGCGCGCTGTGATTTGCGCCTGCAGATGCCCCACCTGCAGCGGCTGCGGCAGAGCGATGCGATCATCATCAACATTGACTATCCGTTGGGCATGGCAGCCTATCACATCCTGGCCCAGGTAGCCAGCAACGTGCCGGTGCTGCGCGGCGCTTATTTCATGGGCAAAGCCGCTACGCTGAATGGCCGCGTCGGCGATGTGATGATTCCCAACGTGGTCTACGACGAGCACTCGCGCAACACCTTCTTGTTCAAAAACATCTTCACGGCGGCCGATATCGCGCCCTATCTCTTGTTTGGCAGCGTCTTCGACAATCAGAAGGCCATCACCGTACGCGGGACTTTCCTGCAAAACCGTGAGTTCATGGGTATCTTCTACCGTGAGGGTTACACCGACATCGAGATGGAGACCGGGCCTTACTTGAGCGCTTTGTATGAAGACATTTACCCGCAGCGTTACCCGCAAAATGAACTCGTCAATCTGTTCATCAACGCGCCCTACGACATCGGCGTGCTGCACTATGCGTCAGACACGCCTTACAGCCGCCGCCATCAACTGCTCTCCAAGAGCCTCTCCTATTTCGGCGTGGATGCCACCTATGCCACGACGATTGCGATCCTGCGCCGCATTTTCAAGCGGGAGATCGAGCTGCTGGGCGAGGAGCAAGACTGATCATGGCCGAGCCTCACGCTGACCTCAAGGCGGCTGGTCCGTCTGCCACGGCGACCGTCTCCCCGGTGGCTGAAGTCGTGGTCAACACCCCGGTCAGCCGCGCGGGCGGTTACGACGCGTCGAGCGATATCTTCAGCTACGAGATTCCGCCGCTCTGGCAAGGGCAGATTGAGCCAGGACACCTGGTGTGGGCGCCGTTCAGCGGTCGGCGCTTACAAGGCATCGTCGTTGGCCTGGCCGCAGCCGCGCCGCCCGGCGTGACCCTGCGCCCACTGGATGAGCTGGCCGCGGCGGAGCCGGTGCTGTCGCCGGCCCACCTGGAGTTGGCGCGCTGGATGAGCCAGCGCTACCTGGCGCCGCTGCGCGATTGCCTCTTTGTGATGCTGCCGGCCGGCGTCGCCCAGCGCGTGGATGTCGTGCTGGCCCGCCAGGGCGCCGGGCCGCTGCCCGATGACTTGAGCGCGGAGCAGCGCAGCCTGCTGCTGCGCTTGCAGCGCAGCGACGCCGCGCAGCGCGTGCTGAAGAAGGAAAATCCGGCCTGGGGCCAGAGCCGCGTCCTGCAGCCGCTGCTTCAGCGTGGTCTGCTCACCCGGCGCAGCGCGGTGACCTCGCCCACGGTGCGGCCGCAGATGCAGCCCTGGGTGCGCCTGCTGGCCGACGCCGCGACCATCGGCCAGATGTTGCCCACATTGGGGCGCCGCAGCAAGCAGGCCGATGCCCTGGCGATGCTGGCGCGGCAAACGCCGCCTGCGCTGACGATGGACGCGCTACAAAAGCTGGCTGGGTGCGGCGCGGGGCCGCTGCAAGCCCTGGCCGCGCGCGGCTGGATCAGCATCGCGCCTGGCCCCGAAGCGGCTGCGCGGCTGGTGACGTTGAATCTACCGCCCGCGGAGGTCAACGCCCATCTGGTCGGTCTGCGCGGGGGTGAAAAATACCAACGCGTGCTGACGGCGCTGCAGGAGGCTGGCGAGCCGTTATGGATCGGCCGCGTGCAGGCCGAAGCAGACGTTGATGCACCCACCGTGCGCGAATTGGCCGCCGCAGGCTTGATCGCGCTGGAGCAGGTGGAGGTGATGCGCGATCCGTTGGCCGGCCGCACCTTCGAGCAGCAAAGCCCGCCGCTGTTGACGGCCGAACAACAGAACGCCTGGGAAGCCATCGAAGCCACCCTGGGCGTGGATCAACCGACCGACGCGGCAGCCCGTGCGGCGGGTCGCTTCTTCCTTTTGTTCGGGGTGACCGGCAGCGGCAAGACCGAAATCTACCTGCGCGCGATTGCCACGGCGCTGGCGCACGGGAAACAGGCCATCGTCCTGGTGCCAGAAATCGCGCTCACGCCGCAGACGATCAACCGGTTCGCGGTGCGCTTTCCCAATCAAATTGCCGTCTGGCACAGCGATTTGTCTCCTGGGGAGCGCTTCGACGCCTGGCGGAGGATGCGTCGGGGTGAACTGCGGGTGGTGATTGGTCCGCGCTCGGCGCTCTTCGCGCCGCTGCCCAACCTGGGCGTCATCATCGTGGACGAGGAGCATGACAGCAGCTACAAAGAGCACGAGCGGCAGCCTCGCTATCAGGCCCGCGCGGTTGCGCTGCGCCTGGCGCAGCTGACCGGGGCCACGGTCATTCTGGGCAGCGCCACCCCTTCGCTGGAAACGTTTTACGCGGCTCAGCGTGGTCAACTGCAGCTCCTGGCAATGCCGAGTCGCGTGATGGGACACCAGGTGGCCGCGGTCACGCCGGATGCTGGCCCGCTGACCATTGAGCTGCCCGAGGTCAGCGTGGTGGATTTGCGCCAGGAACTGCGCGCGGGCAACCGCAGCGTTCTGAGCCGCGCCCTGCAAGACGCGCTGCGCCAAACCCTGGACGCAGGTGAGCAGGCCATTCTGTTCCTCAATCGTCGCGGCAACGCAACCGTGGTAATGTGCCGTGACTGCGGCTATGTGGAGAAGTGCAGCCGCTGCGAGCTGCCAATGACCTATCATGGCCCCCTGGCCGAGGCGGAACAGCCAATCCTGTTGGAATCAGCGCCGCCTGGGGGGCAGCGTCCCATGACGCCTTTCCTACTCTGCCATCAGTGCAACCGCCGCCGGCCTGTGCCCACGACCTGCCCGGCCTGCGGTTCCGTGCGTATCCGCTACCTGGGCGCAGGCACGCAGCGCATCGAACAGGAGGTGCGTGACCTGTTTCCCCAGGCGCGCCCCTTGCGCTGGGACCGTGACACGACGCAGCACAAAGGCGCGCACGCGGACATCCTGGAGCGTTTCAGCACGCATCAAGCCAATGTGCTCATCGGCACCCAAATGATTGCCAAGGGCCTCGATCTCCCGATGGTGACGCTGGTCGGCGTGATCAGCGCCGATGTGGGGCTGTACTTGCCGGACCTGCGCGCCGCCGAGCACACCTTCCAGGTGTTGATGCAGGTCGCGGGGCGCGCCGGCCGCAGCGCGCGCGAGGGCCGGGTGATTATCCAGACGTACACGCCCGACCATTACACGGTGCAGGCAGCTAGTCAGCATGATTATGTCAGCTTCTTCCGGCGCGAGTTGGATTATCGCCGCCAGTTGGACTACCCGCCGCTGACGCGGCTGGTGCGGCTGGTGTATAGCCACAGCAATGCTGAGCGCGCCGAAACCGAGACGCAGCGGGTGGCGCGCCTGATTCAAGCTGAGATCAGCCGGCTGGGGATGAGCGACGTGGGCGTGATTGGGCCTGCGCCCTGTTTCTTTGCCCGTTTGCGTTATCGCTACCGTTGGCATATCCTGCTGCGCGGGCGCGGTCATGACCCCGCTGCCATCGTGCGTCCCCTCTCACTGCCCCCCGGATGGCATGTGGATGTAGATCCGCTCAATCTGCTGTGAGCAGATTAGCCGCCGCTGCCGACCCATCCGCTGAACCTTGACCAGCTACGAGGCCGCGCCTAACTTGTCCAGGTGAAACGCATCGTGAATGCGGCGCACCGCGGTGTCGGCGTCGCCCTGCATCACCACCAACGAGATGTTGACCTCGGATGAACCCTGGGCAATCGCCACGACGTTGATGCCGGCGTCGCCCAGCGCGCCAAACACGCGCGCCGCAATGCCGGGGGTGCCGGCCATCTCTGAGCCGACCACCGCTACGATGACGATATCATCGCGGCCGCTGATGGCGTCCACCCAATGATGCTGCAGCTCGCTCCCCAGGTCATGACGCAGACTCGACAGCACAGCCGGTGAATCGCTCTGCGGCACCACGAAGGTGATGCTTTGTTCCGACGACGACTGTGAGATCATCAGTACGTTGGCGCCGGTGCGAGCCACCGCGGCAAAGGTGCGCGCGGCGATGCCCGGCACGCCCATCATTCCCTTGCCGGCCACATTGATCAGCGTCAAGTTTTTGATCGCCGTGATCGCCTTGACTGTGCCGATGCTGTGCCCGACTTGCGACAGTTCTTTGACGATGCGTGTGCCGGGATGCTCTGGGTTGAAGGTGTTGAGCACCCGCAGCGGAATTTCGCGTTCGATGGCGGGCAGAATGGTCTTGGGATGCAGCACCTTAGCGCCAAAATAGGACAGCTCGGCCGCTTCGCTGTAGGAAAGCTCCGGCAGGGTGCGGGCCGTGGGCACGATGCGCGGGTCCGCGGTGAGCACGCCATCCACATCGGTCCAAATTTGCACTTCGTTCGCGTCAAGCACGGCGCCCAAGATCGCGGCTGAGTAATCAGAACCGCCGCGGCCCAACGTCGTTGGGATGCCCTCGACCGTGGCGCCGATGAACCCGGTGACAACCGGCACTACGCCGCCTTCGAGCAGTGGAAGCAGGCGCTCCTGGCTGTGCGCCCGCGTTTCTGCCAGCAGAGGACTGGCATTGCCAAAATTGCCGTCGGTGACGAGCACTTCGGTGGCATCTACGGCTTCGGCATGCACGCCATGCGCACGCAGCACAGCGGCCAGCAGCGGCGCGGCCAGGCGTTCGCCCAGACCGGAGACAACATCCAGCCCGCGGCTGGTCAGTTCGCCCAGGACCGCGATGCTGCGACAAAGCCGCTCGAAGCTGCGCAGGCGCTCATCGAACAGGCGGCCGAGCGCCGCGCGTTCGACCCCATCGGCCACCAGTTGGCCCGCCACGACCTGGTGCTTGACCAGGAGTGAGAGCCGCGCCTCGCGGTAGGCTTCTTCCTGGCCAACGGCAGCCGCCCGCGCCGCTGCGATCAAGGTGTTGGTGACTCCGCTCATGGCCGATGTCACGACAACCACCTGCGCGTCCTGCGCCCGCGCGGCCGCCACGATCTTCGCCACCTGCGCAAAGGCTTCAGCGCCGCCCACCGATGTGCCGCCAAATTTCATGACTAACATAATCTTCTTCTCCACCTCTCTATAACTTGGACAGGATTGACAGGATGAACATGATTTTTCCCCAGCGTATGCAAAACAATCCGCATGAAGAACCGACTATCCTGCCAATCCTGTAAATCCTGTCTATGCTCCTGGCAGCCTTAGCAGTGACTGGGAATCTCTAAACTGCAATCCTTAATCCTTCTTCCGCGCCAGTTCGAACACGGCCACCGTCGCCAGCAGATTGCTCGCCCAGGCGGTTGTCAGCAATCGCTGGCCGTCCAGGAACTGCGCGCGCAGGACGCGTATCCCCTGGCTGGCGCAGAAGTCCTGGAAATCACGAATCGTCAAGGCGCGGGCGCGCGGCGAGGCCCAGGGAAGACCATCGGTCGGCGCCGTGGGCATGCGCCCGGTCAGCAGCAGGTTGACGCGGTAACGCCAGTGGCCCCAGTTCGCAAAACTGACCAGGCCGCGCTCGCCCACGCGCAGAATCTCAGCCAGCGTGCGCGCGGGATCATCCACGAAGGGCATCGTCTGGCTCAAAACGACGTAATCGAACGCGCGGTCAGGATAGTCGGGCAGGCAAGCCTCCAGATTCCCCTGGCGCACGCTCAGCCCACGGCGCACACAGGTCAGCACGCCGCTTTCGGACAGCTCCAGCCCACGGCCAATCACCTGGCGCTCTGTTTTGAGAAAAGCCAGCAAGTCCCCATTGCCGCAGCCGATGTCGAAGACGCGACTGCCAGGCGTGATGAAATCAGCAATCGCGCGCAGGTCCCTGCGCAGCGCAGGGATTTCACCAAGACTGCCGGCCTCCTGGCCTGGATTCTGCGCATAACGTCCCACATGCAGCGAATCAAGAGACGGTAGATGGATAGCCATGATGCAAGAACCCCCTTATTCCCGTTCGACGCGGTGCAAAAAATCGCGCAGCAGGTGCGTCATCGTGTCCACTTCAAGCAAGAAGGCATCGTGACCCCAGCTAGACTCGATGTCGCACGAGGTGACGTCCGCGCCCACCTGCGTCAGCGCCCTGACGATCTCCTGCGACTGGTACGAGGGGTAGAGCCAGTCAGACTTGAACGAGACGACCAAAAAATAGACGTCCCTGGCGCCGCTGAAGGCATCGGCCAGCGATCGGCTGACCCCGGCGCCGTTGACGGTCAGATCGAAATAGTCCATCGCTTTCGTGACATACAGATAGGTGTTGGCATCGAAGCGCCGCGTGAAGGCATCTCCGTTGTGCGCCAGGTAGCTCTCCACGGCAAACTCGGTGGCAAAGTCGTAGCCGTAGTGCTGACGCGATTGCAGGCGCCGACCGAATTTCTGCTGCATGGATTGATCGCTGAGATAGGTGATGTGGCCGATCATGCGCGCCAAGGCCAGGCCCGCGTCAGGTCGCGGGCCGTTGTAGTAATCGCCATGACGCCAGGCCGGGTCGCGGTAAATGGCCTGTCGCCCCACCTCGCTCAGCGCAATCGTCTGCGGGGATAGACGCGCCGTGGTTGCAAGCGGAATACAGGCGCGGATACGCTCTGGGTAACTGGCGGCCCATTGCAGCGCCTGCATACCGCCCATAGAGCCGCCCGCCACCGCCAGCAGGCGTTCGATGCCGAGATGATCGAGCAGATGGCGCTGCGCCTCGACCATGTCCTTGATCGTAATGACCGGGAATTCCAGGCCATACGGGCGCCCCGTCGCCGGATTGATGGACGCCGGCCCCGTGGATCCCATGCAGCCGCCCAGAACATTGGAGCAGATCACGAACAGGCGATCGGTGTCAAAGGCCTTGCCTGGCCCGATGCAGTCGTCCCACCAGCCCACGCGGCCCTCCGCCGTGTCCAAAAGACCGGCCGCGTGCGCATCGCCGCTCAACGCGTGCAGCACGAGGACGGCGTTGGTGTGCGACGCGTTCAAAGCGCCGTACGTCTCGTACGCCAGCGTGATCGGCCCCAGGCGCACGCCGCTCTCCAGCGGCAGCTCGTGCGGCGGCTCAGCAAAGGTAAAGGTTTGCGTGTGGACGATGCCCACGCTTCCGGTTGATTTGTCCATGGCCGGTTGCCTGCATACGGCCGGGCCGGTTGAGCGAGCGTCGGACGCCCGCCCAACCGGCCAGGTTGATCCTCTTACGCGGCCGCCAGGGCCTGGTCCAGGTCCCACAGCAGGTCATCGAGGTCTTCGATGCCCACGCTCAGGCGCACGAAGTCAGGCGTGACGCCAGCCGCGCGCTGTTCCGCGTCGCTGAGCTGCTGATGGGTCGTGGTGGCCGGATGAATGGCAAGCGATTTGGCGTCGCCCACGTTCGCCAGGTGCGAGAATAGCTGCAGGCTGTTAATGAAGCGCCGCCCCGCCTCGCGGCCGCCCTGGATGCCAAAACCCAGGATAGCGCCGGGGCCTTTAGGCAGATAACGCTTGGCCCGTTCATACGAGGGATGGCTGGGCAGACCCGGGTAGTTGACCCAACTGACCTTGGGATGGCCTTGCAGGTATTCAGCCACCGCCTGCGCGTTGGCGACATGACGCTCCAGACGCAGGCTGAGGGTTTCCAGCCCCTGCACAAAGAGCCACGCGTTGAACGGCGCCTGGCAGGCGCCCATGTCACGCAGCACGTGCAAGCGCGCCTTGAGGATGTAGGCGGCTGGGGCCAGGTTGTTGAAGACGAGGCCGTGGTAGCTCGGATCCGGCTCGGTGAAGTTGGGAAAACGACCGCTGGCGCCCCAGTCGAAGCGGCCGCTGTCCACCAGGACGCCGCCGATGCTGGTGCCATGACCACCGATGAACTTGGTGGAGGAATGGACGACTATATCTGCGCCCCAATCGAAGGGACGGCACAGGTACGGCGTGGCGAAGGTGCTGTCAATGACCAGCGGTATCCCTACCTCGTGCGCGATGGCGGACACTTCTTCGAACGGGAAGACGTCAATTTGGGGATTGCCCAGAGTTTCGCCGTAGAAGAGCTTCGTGTTGGCGCGCACGGCGCGGCGGAAGTTTTCCGGGTCGGAGGCATCCACGAAGGTAAACTCGATGCCCAGCTTGCGCAGGGTGTGTGCAAACAGGGAATAGGTGCCGCCGTACAGCGTGCTGCTGCTGACCACATGGTCGCCGGCCTCGCACAGCGTGAGAATAGCGGCCGTCTCCGCGGCCTGACCGGAGCTGAACGCGAGCGCGCCCACGCCGCCTTCTAGATCGGCGATGCGACGCTCGAAGACATCGGTGGTGGGATTCATGATGCGTGTGTAGATATTGCCCATCTCTTCCAGGGCAAAGAGGCGCGCGGCGTGATCTACGTCGCGGAACTGGTACGACGAGGTCTGGTAAATCGGCAAGGCGCGTGCGCCCGTGGTCGGATCGGGCGCCAGTCCGGCGTGCAATTGGCGCGTGGTGAATCCCAAGGCGCGGCTGCTGCTATCGCTTGACATCGTTTGGATCTCCTGTGCATGGTGGTTGATTTGGCTCATACTGTCTTCCCGGTGGTTGCGCAGGCCGCCGTTCAGACCGACTGCACTGATGCTTGGGCGAGCGCCGCTGCTCACAGGTACCCCGCCAGCTTGGGGTAACAAAAACCCTCTCGGCATATGGACAAGAGGGCATGCGTCGTTGCACGACTGAGCGACGAGAACAAAAAAATCCTCCTCGAAGTGAGGAGGAATGGCGCCGCGTCAGCCACTGCCTCTCATCTTCCAGATTACATCTGCCGGATTTGGCACCATAACCTGGCTGGTGACGGGTGGGTCACGATGCGCGTCGTCCATCATTGGCGACTCGTATCATGGCTCGTGTCTACCTACCAGTGGTCTGGTTGCCGAGGCTTCATAGGGCCGGTCCCTCAGCCTCTCTGGATAAGAGCATCAGTACTATTCAATTGTTATCATGCTTATAGCATATATTCAACCGCGTGTCAATTTTCGCTTTACGGCCGCATGGTTTGTGAACCCATCGTTCCCTGTGGTACAATCCCGCTCATGACCAAGCCTATAGATGTAATGGCGACGCCGGCGATCTTGCCCGACCTGGAGCAAAAGCCGACCTACGTCAACCAAATGTTCGCTGCGATTGCCGGGCGCTATGATGTGATGAACCGCGTGATGACCGGCGGTCAGGATCAGCGGTGGCGCCGTCTGATTGTCAAGCAATGCCATTTGCCCAGCGGCGGCCACCTGCTGGATGTTGCGACCGGCACCGGCGACATTGGCTTCGAGGCCATGCGCCTGCGCCCGGATGTGCGCGTCACCGGCGTTGATTTTACGCATGAGATGATGATCGTGGGGCAGCGTAAAGCCTACCGCGAAGGGCTGCTCGATGTGCATGGTTCACGCCTGCGCTTCGCCGACGCCGACACCCTCAGCCTGCCGTTTGCCGATGCCACTTTCGACGCGGTCTGTTCCGGCTTTTTGATGCGCAATGTCACCGACATCGCGCGCGCGTTTGCCGAGCAGCGCCGCGTGGTCAAACCGGGCGGCCGCGTCGTGTGCCTGGAAATCACACGTCCGCAGGCGCCCGTCTGGCGTGACCTGTTCGGTCTCTATTTTTTCCGCCTGGTGCCGTTGATCGGCAGCCTGCTCAGCGGTCAGCCGCAGGCGTACACCTACCTGCCTCATTCGACGCTCGCTTTCCCGCTGCCGCAGGCGCTGCAAGGGATCATGGAGTCGGTGGGGCTGCGCCGCGTACGCTACCAAACCCTGATGCTCGGCACTGTGGCGCTGCACGTGGGCGAGGTGTAGTGTGGCCTTGAAACGGATCATTGTCGGTTTGAGTGGCGCCAGCGGCCAAATCTACGGCATTCGCCTGTTGGAGATTTTGCACGCGGCGCCGGACATCGAAACGCACCTGGTGCTGAGTCCCTCGGCGCGCATGACCATCGCGCAGGAGACCGACTGGGACCCGAAGGATGTCGAAGCGCTGGCGCACACGGTCTACCGGCCTGGCGACATTGGCGCGGCGATTGCCAGCGGTTCGTTCACCACGGCCGGCATGATCATTGCCCCGTGCAGCATCAAGACGCTGTCGGCCATTGCCAATTCCTACGACGCCGACCTGTTGACGCGCGCGGCGGATGTGCAACTCAAAGAGGGGCGGCCGGTTGTCCTGGTTGTGCGCGAGACGCCGCTGCATGTGGGGCATCTGCGCTTGATGGCGCAGGCCGCTGAGATCGGCTGTGTGATCTTCCCGCCCGTGCCTGCCTTCTACAGCCGGCCGCAAACCGTGGATGACATCGTCAATGGCACCGTGGGCCGCATCCTGGCCCGCGTGGGACTGGAAAATGAACTGTACTACCACTGGCAAGGCATGCGCGAGGCGGCCAAGGACGATCGGCGCCCGCCCGCCGCGCCACGGTCTGAATGATGCCCGGTTGGGCAGGAGATGCTCATGGCAACGTCATTTGAAGAACGGATTGACGAGTTTCTGCAGGCGCACACCACCCTGACCCTGGCGACGTGGACGCCGGAAGGGCCGCAGGCCGCGCCGCTGTTTTTTGCGCACACGTGGGGGACTGACGATGACGGGGACGCCGCGCTGCGCCTCTATTTCATCTCCAACCCAACCTCGAATCACTGCCTGGCGCTTGACAACCAGCCAAGCATCGCCGCGGCCATCTACCAGGACGGGCAAGAATGGCGCCAGATTCGCGGCCTGCAGTTGGAAGGCCGCGCGCGCCTGGCCGCGCCCGGCGCCGAGGAAGATCAGGCCATTGCGGCGTACTTGACCAAGTATCCGTTCGTCGCGACCGCGCAGGGAGGCGCGACCGATGGGGCGCTGGAACTGGCTGGCCCGCTGGCGAACAGTCGTTTCTACGTGATTGAGACCGACTGGATGCGCCTGATTGATAACACGCTCGGTTTTGGGCACCGCGAGGAGCGCGCGTATTAGGGCGTTGTTGAGCCGTCTCTTCAGACAGCGCCGATGCAGGTTAATCTATGAAACGCCTTGTAGCCTTGTTTGCGTTGTCATTCGTGGTCGTAGCATGCGGCTCAACGCCACAGTCAGCCGAATCACCCTTGGAGTCGCCACTTGCTTCACTGCAACTAACGCGAACGTTGATACCAGCGACGCCAACTCTAAGGCCGACGCCATCTTATACACCATCACCAACACCGTGGCCGACCGTCACATTTGCTTCGCCCGCAACACCTGTTCCAACCAGCGTGAGCAAGGTCACGACCGAATTGTTTGAGATTCCTGAAATTCCAATCATAGTATCCATTCCATTCAACTATGCGCTGGTCAAGAATGAAGAACCAAATCGCAGAGGATCATTTGTCTCGTATAACTTCAGCCAGACGTTAGTGATCAGCCCTTCACATGATTCATATTTTCCGGCAGAGCCGCCGTATTTCCATGAGATTCAGTTCTTCTCGCAAGAGTCCATAAGCCAGTTCTTGGCGAGATGTCCAATAAGGCTTCGATGCTTTGAAGGCGATTACCCAGATGTGGCAAGGTACATTGGTCAAAAAGATGCACTTGGGAAACTAAGCGATTATCACGAACCTTTTCAAAACTATAGCCTCCAGAAGTTTGGAGATACTTATTACCTTGTATCCACCACGCGGTGCATTGGCGCAGCCTGTGCGATCAGGGAGTACACGACTTATCTGAAGGACATCAAGGTAGATATTTGGATAATGATGACAGACATGTCACAGGCAGGTTCAAGCGACGAATTGTTTTCGTTGTTCAAGATCAAGAAGTGACACCACAGGCAGCGGCTGACGCCGGGGTCATTTGGCCGCACACAGAAGGTAGATGAGCATGGAACACACGACGACGCTGTACGACAGGGCCGCCGACCGCGGTGTGCCGTCGCTGGTTTGGCGTTTTGGGCAAGATCGGCGCCTCGACATGATCCGGCAGTGGGCCGCGCTGGACGGCGCGCAGGTGCTGGTGGATGGCTGCGGCATCGGCGCTTACGTGCGCAAGCTGCAGGCGTTGGCTGACCAGGTCATTGGGCTTGACATCGAAGAAGAGCGAATCCGTGAAGGCAGCCGTATCACGTCCAATCTGCATGTGGGCGCGTGTGAGTATTTGCCCTATCGCGACCGCACCTTCGATGTGGTCCTCTCGCATGAAGTGCTGGAGCATGTGCAGGACGACCGCCTGGCCGCGGCGGAGATGGTGCGCGTGCTCAAGTCAGGCGGCCGCGCCGTCATTTTTGCGCCCAACCGCCTTTACCCGTTCGAGACCCACGGCCATTACTGGCGAGGCCGCTACCATTTTGGCAACACCCCGCTCATCAATTACCTGCCTGACCCTCTGCGCAACCGCCTGGCGCCGCATGTGCGTGCGTATACCGCAGCCGGCCTGCGCCGTCTGTTCGATGGCCTGCCCGTGCGCGTGGTCTATCACAGCCAAATCTACCCCGGCTACGACAAGCTGAGCGCGCGTCGCCCCGGACTGGGACGTCTTTTGCGCCGCGTCACCTATGCGCTGGAAAATTCGCCCGCGCGCGGCTTTGGACTGTCGCATCTACTGGTCGTCGAGCGCCGCTGAGCGGGAGACCATGCCACCCTGCCGGCGAACTGGATTTGGGCGGCATGGGCTCCGCTCTCAGAACTCGCCCTTCACCGGTTGACCGGGCGCCTGGCTCGGGCCGGGCTGCGAAAGGACGCGTACGATCGGGCGCAGGTTCATCCACCATTGTTCCTTGGGGCGCTGGAACGGATCATCGGCCATGCGCGGCAGATCAATCAGGTCGTGAAAACGCACCTGACCCGCCTCCAGGCCAATGAAGGCCGCGCCAGGTTCCGCATTTTCGGCCTCGCTGATCAGCCATTCGATGCAGCGAGCGGCCAGGCGCGTCGCCTGGATGCGATCAAACGGCGTAGGCCCGCCGCCCTGCTGCAAATGGCCCAAGATGGCCTGGCGCACATCGTACAACCCTCTGCCTTCGGCCTCCAACAGCGCGCACATCACGCCTGTGGTGTACACCTGGTGCGCCAATTCGTTGCGGATGAGTAGGCCCAGGCGTTTGCCTTTCTCAAATCCATTGCGCAGATAGGCCAGGTCCTTTTCCAAGTCGCCCAGGGTGACGCTTTCCTCATGCAGATAGACCCGCTCTGCGCCCGTAGCCAGCCCGCTGAGCAGCGCCAGGTAGCCGCAGTAGCGCCCCATGACTTCCACCACGAAGCAGCGCCGATAAGCCACAGCCGTCTGTTTGATTTTGTCCACCGCTTCGATGATGTTGTTCAGCGCGGTGTCCGCGCCGATGCTGAGCTCAGAGCCAGGCAGGTCGTTGTCAATACTCGCCGGCATACAGACGATTGGAATGTTGAACGAGGGATAGTTCTTACGCTCGCTGACCAGCTTGAAGGCTGCTTGGTAACCAGACCAGCCGCCGACCATGAGCAGGCCGTCGAGCTTGTGCTCCTCAATCGTGCGTGCGATGGCGTACAGATCGCGACCGGACGGCACCTTGCGATTGGTGCCTAGTTCCGCGCCGCCCAGGCTCACCCAGCCGTTCGCGCTCATCCAATTCATCTCGCGCAGCTTACCCGCCATCAGCCCCTCGAAGCCTTGATCCACACCCAGCATGATGTGCCCTTTATCCAGCCCCAAGCGCAGGGCCGCGCGGATGGCGGTGTTCATACCGGGCGCCGGCCCGCCGCCGTGCAGCATCGCCAGGCGCAGACGGCGCTGATTGGGCTGCGGCGGATGCGGCAGCGCGCGCACGACCGTGCGCAGGATGCGAAAGGAGTCCTTGAAACTTCCCCCGCGCAGATCCATCGCCCGATCGAAGTCCTTATCCGCGATGGCTTCGGCCACGGCCCGCGTCTGCTTGACGCAGTGCATCAGCGGCGCTTTGTTGATGCGGTTGCCGCGGATACCAATCACCTGCGGTTCGCTCGCTGACGTCATGGCCAGCACCTCGTCCACGGCCGCAAACCCGGTCAGCGTCGCCAGGTTGCGATCGAACGCGGTGGGCGATCCGCCGCGCTGCACGTGGCCCAGGATGGTGACGCGCGCATCTTCGCCCAGGCGCTCCTCCAACACTTGCCTGACGTAGTCTGCGCTGATCGGCTTGCCGTTGCGATCCTGTGCGCCTTCGGCCACAATGACGATGCTGTCACGGCGACCTGCCTCGCGGCCGCTTTTCATCAGCGCGCACATGCTGTCTTCCCAGTTATCCACGTCGGGCGGGCTTTCTGGGATCAGGACAAAATCGGCGCCTCCCGCAATCGTTCCCATCAACGCCAGGTAGCCGCAGTGACGCCCCATCACCTCGACGACGAAGGTGCGCTGATGACTGGCTGCGGTGCTGGAAATGGCATCAATCGCGTCGGTAATGCGGCGTAAGGCCGTGTCGGCGCCGATGGTCATGTCCGTGCCGTACATGTCATTGTCAATCGAGCCGACCAGGCCCACGATTGCCAGGTGTTTGAAGCGCTCGGCCTTGTCCGCGCTGATCTCATCGGTCTTGACCAACTCGGCCAACAATTCGGGCCATTCCTGGCGGAATTGATTGGCGCCAGTCAAGCTCCCATCCCCGCCAATGACCACCAGGCCATCAATGCCAAAGCGCACCAGGTTGCGCGCAGCCTGGCGGCGCCCCTCGCGCGTCCGAAACGCAGGGCAGCGCGCCGTGCCGATCATGGTGCCGCCCTTCTGCAGGATGCCGCCCACTGAATCCCACGTGAGCGGGCGAATGCGGTCTCCGCCATCCACCATGCCCTGGTAGCCTTCGTAAATCGCGTAAACCTCCGCGCCGCGCTCCAGCGCCGCACGCGTTACCGCGCGGACCGCTGCATTCATACCGGGGGCGTCGCCGCCGCTGGTCAACACCCCGATGCGTCTAGGAATTGTTGTCATCGTGTCATTTCTCCCCTACCCTGGGCGTCAGGCTCTGGCGCGCGCCGTTGCCGGCTGTCGCGGCCACGAAATTTTCTATTCCAAGTATACCACAGGTACACGGCTCTTTCACGTAATCATATCCGCGGGCAAGTGCATGCAGCGGTTGAGGTAGCGAACCACGATGCGCCCCGCGGGCGGCACATCCAGGCGCGAGATGGCCGTGTTGACCAGGAAATAAGATACACCATCCAACGGTTGCTGGCAATAGGCTTTGATCAGGCGGTCGCTGAACGCGCCGTGCGTCACCAGGCAAATGCACTCGTCATGGTTGGCCAGGGCGGCCAGGCGCGCCACAACCCGCCGCGCGCGCTGCAAGCTCTCTGGCCTGGTCTCGCGGTCGCGCCCCCACCAGCCCTCCGCGCCGATGTCATCCGACAGCCGCGCGCGCGGAAATTCAGCCTGCAGATCGGCGCGGGCGCGGCCAGGCAGCCCCACCTCGCCGACGGGCGCGCCATAGTCCAGGTAGACGCCGCCCACCTCGAACGTGTCGGTCCACACTTCTGGCGTCAGCGCCAGCGCGTCGGCCAGCACCTGCGCGGTTTGCAGCGCGCGCGTCATGGGGCTGACGAGCAGGCGCGTGAAGGCGTAGCCTTGCTGATTGAATTCATTGCCCTCGCGCGCCGCGGCCGCAGGGAGACGCTGCGCGGTTAGAAAATCCGCCAGGCGCCGCGCTTGCTGCCAGCCCATCTCGGTCAGCCGCGGGTCTTCCACGCGCGCAGTCTGGTCGAGCAAGGCGTTGTTGGTGGACTGGGCATGACGGATCAAATACAGTTCCACGATGAGTTGGAAATCCTCCGCGTGTTTGGTTGATGGGATTAGCGCAGCACGTGTTCGGCGTAAATCAGACGCCGCGTGCCGGTTTCGCCGCGTAGAATCAACGAATGGGTCTCGGCGCGTTTGCCCGTATAGCGCACGCCAGACAGGAGCGGGCCATCGGTAATGCCGGTGGCGGCAAAGAAGATATTGTCGCTGGTGATGATCTCGCGTGCGGTGAGGATGCGGCGTGTGCTGAGGCCGGCCGCGTCCACCGCCTGGCGTTCGGCGTCGGTTTGCGGCGCCAGGCGTCCCAGCATCCCACCGCCCAGGGCGCGCACCGCACAAGCCGCCATGATGCCTTCGGAAACCCCGCCAATGCCCATCAGAATATCGGCGCGACCATGGGTGGTCACCACCAGCAGCGCGCCCGCCACATCGCCGGCCGCGCGCAGCATGACACGCGCGCCCGCGCGGCGAATTTCATCCACCAGCTCGGCATGGCGCGGCCGATCGAGGACGAAGACCACCAGGTCGTGAATATCCTTTTTCTTGAGCCGCGCGACCAACGCCAGCGTCCAGGCCGCAGGCGCATCCATACATTCAGGCACCAGCGCCGGCGCCACCTCTGCATCTACGATGATCTTTTCCATGTAAACCGCTCGCTGCGGCGCCCACATGCTGCCCACCGGGGCCACGGCGCAGACCGAGATGGCCCCCGACCGTCCCGACTCCAGCAGGCTGCGCCCCTCGATCGGATCGGTGACGACATCGAGCATGGGGCCGTTGCCAGTGCCAATACGCGCGCCCGTGTCAAACGCCGAATGCAGGCCTAGCTTCAGTTCTTCACCAATAACGATGTAACCGTCCATGTCCAGCGAATTGAGGACATGATGCATCGCTTCACCAGCCGTTTGATCCGCCTCGTCGGTGTGATCAAGGCCTACGTAGCGCCCGGCCGCCAAGGCCGCGGCTTCGGTGGCGCGAATCAGATCCAAGCCCAGGTTGCGCGAGGTGGCGACTTTGACCATGGAGGGTGTATTTGCCATGTGTAAGACCTTTCGCTGAGACTTCAACAAGACTTCGGAAGTCTCGCAGACTTCCGAAGTCTAATCAACCGCTTCGAGCAGCCCGGCGTCTTCCCAGGCCTGCATCCCGCCCTGGAGCACCGCGCAGTTATTGTAGCCTTGGTTGTGCAAGGCGTAGGTTGCGCGTGCGCTGCGCCGCCCCGCGCGGCAGGCCAGGACGATCAAGCGGTCATGCGGCAGGGTCAGCGGCTGCGTCAAGAGATCAACCAGCGGGATGTTTTGCGCCTGGGCAATGTGCCCCCGCTTGAACTCACGCGGTTGGCGCACATCCACCACGACGGGGGGCGCCTGGCCCCGCAGACGATCCCACAGGGCGCGCGGCTCGATCTCCGTCAACAGGCCGGCTGGCATGTCGGTGTGCAGAACAATGGGCACGCCGTACTCCGGCCGCGGTAAATTCTGACATTCGCGAAAGACGCGCACATCGCTCTCATAGATGCAGATGGCGGGGTCGAGCACGTGGTAGAAGAGATGCTCCACCGCATTGTCTTCACCCAGGAAATGATCGGCGCCCACATCACGGAAGAAAGCGGTAGATTTCATCAGCTTCAACACCGACTCGCGCACCCGCGTGAAGTAGACATCGCCGCCGCGCTCCCGGTAGAGGCGTAGGATGCTCTCCAGCGCATGGATGCCGCTGATGTCACAGTGATCCACGCTCTGCATGCGCAGCATGAGGTAACGCTGGGTTGGGTGCTGCGCCTGTAAAGCCCGCACCGATTCCTCGATATGACTGGCCGCGCCAAAGTAGAGATCGCCCAAGATGTCCACCACACCCAACTGCGGACACACGGGCTTGTCGGGCTGGAAAATCCAATGGCGGAAGTGTTCATCCGGCACGACAGACCGCACCTGCGGCATACTGGTCTTCAAGAGATAGTAGGCCAGCGACATCAGGATGCCCGAAAGGACGGCAAACTGCAGCGGCAGCAGAAGGGTGGCCGACAGCGTCACAATCATGATGAGTGTATCGCCGCGCGCGCCGCGCCAGATGCGCTGCATCTCCTTGCGATCAATCATGCCGTAGGCGCCGACGATCAGCACGCCGGCCAGGGCGGCGCGCGGCACGAAAGCTACCAGCGGGCCGAGCGCCAGCGTGGCGATCAATACGAACAAGCTGCCAAAGACATTGGACATGGGGGAGCGCGCCTTCGCTTCCAGGTTCAGTGCGGAGCGGTTGAACGAGCCGGAGGCGGGATAGCCGGAAAAGAGGCCGGCGGCAATGTTCGCCATACCCTGGCCCACGAATTCCTGGTTGCTGTTGAGACGCTCGCCGCTCTGGCTGGCGATGGAGCGCGCAATGGAGGTGGCTTCAACCAGGCCGATGGCCGCAATCGCGAGAGCGCCGGTGGAGAGGTGCCCGATCAGATCCAGGTCGAGCAGCGGCAGTCGGGCCAGCGGCGGAAATCCGCCCGGCATTTGACCGATGATCTTGACGCCATTGGCTGCCAGGTTGAACAAGGCCACCGCGGCGCCTGCCATCAAGAGGGCAATGAGCGGGCCAGGCAGACGCCGATCGAGCCGCTTGAGGCCCAGGATGAGGCCAGCCGCGCCCAGGCCAAGCGCCATGCTCGCCGGATGCGCCTGCGACACGGTCTGCGCCAGTTTGACCAGGTTATCCAGCAGGCCTGAGGCGCTAAAATCGAGACGCAGGAGGTGGCGCACCTCGCCCACGGCAACGAGCACCCCGGCGCCGGCCGTAAAGCCGACAATGACGGAGTCGGAAACGAAGTTCACCAGGATGCCCAGCCGCGCCAGGCCCATGGCGATGCGTAAAATGCCGGCCATGACCGCCAACATGCCGGCGGCGGCCATGAAGGGCGGCGTGCCCGGCGCGGCCAGCGGAGCCAAGATCGAAAGCACAAGCACGGAGGCGGAGTTGGTTGGCCCGGTGTTGAGGTGGCTTGAGGATCCCCAGAGCGCGCCCACGATGCCGGCGGCGACGGCTGTGTAGATTCCCATTTGCGGCGGCAGGCCGGCCAAGAGTGAAAAAACAATGGCTTGGGGAAGCAGCACCACCGCGATGGTCAGTCCGGCCAGCATATCTGGCTGCAGGTTGGCAAGCCGGTAGGTGCGCAGCAAGTGAACCGGGCGCAAGAAGAGAAACGGCAAGACACGCATATATGAGCTTTCTACACGGTTCTAACTCTCCCCCACGCGCGCCAGGCGATGAGCGCCGAAGCTGAAAATGGGAAAGCCAACAGCAAAGGTCAACACGAGCGCGCCGGCTGGGCCGATCAGCCAGGCAGCCAGCGTCCAATCGGGGAGCCAGATAGCCGCCAGCGCGGGTAGGGCCAGAAAAGCCAGTCCCACGAGCGCGTAGAGAGACTGGACGATGAACGCGATGAGGCCGCCCCAGCCAGAGCTCATGCGACGGGGGTCATCCCAATCGAGCCGCGCCCAGGGCACGCTCAACCCCACGCAAATCGCGATCACGCCCACGCCCAGGATCAAGGTGCCAACGGTCGTGTAGATGAAGGCGACGATGCTAAAATGACGCCAGACCGCTGCGCCCAGCATGAGCAGGATGTCCAGGCCGGCAAGGGGGAGATATGCAGACAGGAATTTGCCGCGCAGCAGCTCCCAACTGCTGAGCGGCGCTGCTTTGAGCAGCCACCACGATTTGCCTTCCATGCTGATGCTGGTCAGCGCGACGCGCGTGAAGACGAGGGAGGCGATGAAAAGGACGCTGCCGGCGAGGGCGACTTGGGCCAGAGTCAACGCGCCGTCGCCTTCAAGGCGGCCAAGCATCTGGCTGAGATTGGCGCGGTCGCGAGGGCCGCTGTTAGTCACGATGTTGAGGTAGATAAAGGGCACCAGGAGCAGAGGCGAGAGCATTTGGGCGAAGTTGCGCAGGTCGCGTGGGATGACGCGCCAATCTTTGAGCGCGATCGTCAGCAGGCTAGGCGCGGTGACCAGCGCGCCGCCGCGTCGGGCGCGGGCGCGGTCGCGCGCGCTGCGTCGCGCCGAGCCAGCGCTTTGCATGCGCGTCCAGCCGCTGGTGTACAGGCGATCGGCCAACACCACGCACAGGGCAAAAAAGCCGAAGGTGATGAGCAGAAAAAGGGCCAGGTCGAGCAGGCTGGCGCCGATCCGCCCATAGCCGGCGGCGACCAGGCCGCGACCGGCGACCAGCGTGGGCAACGGCACGGCCGTCAGACGTTCGACGGCCGCCAGCAAGGCCTGCGGGTTGGATTCAAACTGCGCAAAACGCTCGACCCACAGGCGCGAGGTTTGGCCGAGCAGGCTGCAACTGAGGCCGAAGATGGCCGCAACGAAGCCGAGGACTTCGCGCACCCGGTGCGCCGGGGCGAAACGCGCCACCAGCATCACGGCCAGCGCGCCAATGCCCGTGGTGAGCAACGGCGCGCCCAGCAGGGTGAATAACGCAAAGAAGAAGTACCAGGCCTGGTAGCCCAAACGCCAACCGTAAGCGAAAAGGCCCGGCACGGCCGTGATGAGTAGAATTCCGTAATACCAGGCGATGCCGTCGAGCAGCTTGGAGACAAAAACGGCCCGCCGATTGACCGGCGCGACCATCAGCAGTTCCAGGTCGTTGCTGAAAAAGAGGCTGCCCAGGGCGATGCTAAACGCGCTGATGAGCAAGATCAGCGCGGCGGCTGTCAAGATCAGGCCGGGGACGAGCGCTTCCAGGCCGGCGCCGAGGAAGCGGCGCACCGCCGCCGCGCTGCCCCAGCCGATCAAGCCGGAGAAGCCGCCCAGGCTGGCTGTGAGCCACAGGATGCCAATGAGCGTCAGAATTTTGCGCCAACGCGTGCGTTTGCGCCAGTTGTTCCAGTTCAACTGCCAGCGCAGTTGCAGCAGCAGGACGGTATCAGCAATCATCTTTTCTCTTCTTGTGTCCCGTGAGCGTTACGAGAGCACAGCCGCCAGTTCCTCGTAATCCGCGCCGCCGGTCAGGCCGAGGAAGATGTCCTCCAGGGAGCCGCTGGCGCCGCCGGCGCGCAGCTCCTCCATCGTGCCCACAGCGATGATTTCGCCCTTGTTGATGATGGCAACTCGGTCACACATGCGTTCGGCAATTTCCAGGATGTGCGTGGAGAAAAAGACAGCGTTGCCGCGGTCGGCAATTTGCCGCAGCAGGGCCTTGATCAGCCGCGCCGACTTGGGATCCAGCCCCACGGTCGGCTCATCCAGGAAGAGCACCTGCGGGTTGTGGATGAGCGCGCCCGCCAGAGCCATCTTCTGCTGCATGCCGTGGCTGTAGCCTTCGAGTAAATCGCCCGCGGCCTCTTCCAGGTCGAAGAGCTTGAGCAGCTCCGCGGCGCGCGTCTCTAACTGCGCCGATGGCACCCGGTAGAGGCGGCCCATGAAGCGTAGAAATTCCCAGGCGTTGAGCTTGCCGTACAGGTTGGGCGTGTCTGGCACGTAGCCAATGCACGATTTGGCCTGGATGGGCTGGGCCTGAATGTTGTAGCCGCAGATGCGCGCGGTGCCGGCGGTTGGAGTCAAGAGACCGGTCAGCATTTTGATCGTGGTGGTCTTGCCCGCGCCATTCGGCCCCAGGAAGCCCATGATCTCGCCTTCACGCACCTGCAGATTGACGCCTTTAACCGCTTCCAGCGGTCCGTACGTTTTGCGCAGGCCAATCGCCTCCACCGCGATTCCCGCACCGTCGGGTAGGCGAGCAGAGGCGCCATTCGTGTGTGTGGTTGCTACGAATGTCATGGCCGGATCGAATCCCAACATGTCATCTCCATATCACCTTCTGACCACGCCGGTCAGGCAACCGGCGGCTAACGCAGCTGCGCGTAGGTCGTGCTCAAGGCCAGGCCGATGAAGATCAGCGTGACCAGACTGAAGAGGGGGAAGATGCCGGTAAACAAGAAAACGGTTGCGTTGCCCACGAGCACGCCGAGCAAAATCCCGCCGAAAGCGACCGCCCACAAGTAGCGGCCGCGCCGGCGATTGATGGCGCGGCGAATCAACCCGGCCAGGGCGCTCCCGGCGGCCGTACCGATCAAGACGGCAATCCAGAGGCCAAAGAAGCCCATGCCCCCCAGCAGAAGTCCAGCCAGGGGCGAAGCAATGGCGCACACGATGAAGCCGACGCCAAACGCAATCGGATAGTCGAGCGATTCCGCATTGAAGTAGACTGCCTGCTGTCCCGCGATGCACTCCTTGCAGCGATACCCCACATCGGTCAGCCGCACACAATTTACGCACATGGGGCGGTTGCACTTGTTACAGCGCAGCATGGTTTCCACGCGGGGATGGTTGGTGCAGAAGATCCGCTCTTCCGCGTCCGCCTCAACGACTGCTGGCGCGCTCTGAGAGCCGACTGCGGCCGCGACGGGCGCCAGGCGTTGATTGGCCTGTGCAATCAAGCGGCCCAGGCCGGCATCGGAAGACGGCTCCTCAACCTGCGTATCGCGCTTGACAGGAATTTGGCTGCGCCTGCGCAGGAGGTCTATGCCGGCCAGCGCTTCGGCATTGGCCGGGTCAAGGCGCAGCGCCTGCATGAAGCAGGTGCGCTTGTCCTCGGCGCTGCTGACCACGCCAGCCAGCCCCAGCCACGCTTCGACGTTGCCCGGCGCTTCGGCCAGGGCCTCTTCGTACAACCGGCGCGCCTGATCTCCCTCTCCCACCCGCGCCGCGGCCGAAGCACGCGCCAATTTCTCTGCCACTGTCTCCATCACTCATTTCACCTTTTATCATCTGCCTTGCTATGACTCAGCTTGAAACTCGTTACTGCTCATCCTATTCCTGCCGCACTCGATACTTTGCACATTGCCCATAATACTTACACATTCCACTTCAGCCGATCGAGCAGCGTCTTGTAGAAATAGCTACGCGCCCGCAGGCGGATGAAACGCGCCACATTGGGACTGGAGGTGACCATGACAATGTCCCCGTTACGCAGGTCAATCTCGAACTGCCCATCCACCGTTAGAATGGCCTGATGATCGGTGAAGACCTGCATGTTGACCGTCGCTCCCTGCGCCATCACAATCGGCCGATCGAAGCTAAGATGGGGAGCAATGGGCACAAGCAGGATGTTCTTCAATTCCGGGGGCAGAATCGGCCCGCCGGCGGCGAGGGCGTAGCCGGTGCAGCCGGTAGCCGTAGCCACGATCAGGCCGTCGGCGGCAAAGGTCGTGACGTAGCCCTCATCAAGCGAGGTGGCGATGCGCACGATGCGCGCCAGGCTGCCGCGGCTGACCACGGCGTCGTTCAGCGCTTCGTAGTGATGATCGTGCGGGTTGTCGTTGGCGTCGTGTTTGACCGAGACATCAAGCATCATGCGTTCTTCAACCCAGTAGTTGCCGGCCAGCAGCTGCTCTATCGGCTCGTTCCAGTGCTCAGGCTGAATTTCGGCTAGAAAACCCAGGCGTCCCAGCTTGACGCCGATCATGGGCACGTGGAAACGCGCGCCCAGGCGCGCGGCGCGCAGCATGGTGCCGTCGCCGCCCAGGGTGACGAGCAGATCGAGCTCCTGCACATGAGCGCTGATTTCTTGTTCTTCCCAGGCCGAAAAGAGCGATGGTTGGCACCCCTGGCGCTGCAGCACCCCGGCGATTTGCTCGGCCAGCGGAAGCGCCTCCGGTTTCTTGGGGTGATGCAAGATGCCGATGCGTTGGAAGGATGGATTCGTGACTGCGTGGTTTGCCATGAGCGGTATTGTATCAGACACGTCATGGGGGGTCAAGCGGAAATGCTGAACGCTGAATGCTGAACGCTGAATGAGGAACGCTGAATGAGGAACGCTGAATGAGGAATGGTGATGGGTTTGACATTCAGAATTCAGAGTTGATGAAACGCGTCTGCCACGCCGCGCCAATAGGCATCCTGCTGTCCGGGGACAAACGGCACGTAGTAATTGATGCGGTCGAGCAGGCCGGCATAGCGCTGCTGAATCCGGCCGGCCAGCTCATCCGGCGCGCCGCTCACCGCGAAGACATCCAGCATCTCATCCGTCACCAGCGCGGCCATTTCCTGCCACTGCTGGCGCGCAGCCAGCATCCCCAACTTTTCCGCGGTGTCCAGCCAGCCGTGTATTTCCATCACGCTGTGGTAACTGGGCGTGGACGCATAGAAGGCGATCTGCGAACGCGTCGCCTGGCGGGCGGCGGCCATCGCCTCAGCATCCGGGCCGGTAATGACGAAGATCGAGCTGGAGAGGCTGATGTCGCCGCGCGCGCGCCCGCTCCGCTCCAGGCCGATGGCGATGTTAGGCAGCGTGACCTCTTGCAGGTACTTGACGGTGTGAAACGGATGGACATGAAAACCTTCGCACAGCTCACCCGCCAGTTGACACAACCCCTTGTTGACGCCGGCAATGTAGATCGGGATGCGGGGGTGCTCAATCGGGCCGGGATTGAAGAAAGGCGACATTAAGGTCAGTTTGTAGTATTCGCCCCGAAAATTGAGGCGCGCGCCCGTCTGCCAGCAGTTCCACAGCGCGCGCATGCCCAGGATCATCTCACGCAGCCGCGCCGTGGGTGAATCCCATGTCATCCCGAAGCGGCGTTCGATGTGCGCTTTGACCTGCGTGCCCAGGCCCAGGATGAAGCGCCCGTGCGAAAGCGCCTGCAAATCCCACGCCGTGTAGGCCAGCTCCGCGGGGCTGCGCGAAAATGCAACCGCGATGGCCGTTCCCATCTCGATGCGCTGCGTGTGCTCGGCGGCCAGGACCAGCGGCAAGAAAGCATCATGCTGCGTCTCGGCCGTCCACAGGCCATCGAAACCCAGGTCTTCGGCCGTGCGCGCGGCAACGCCTGCGTCCTGCAAACCATGCTCATACGACAAAACCACATCAATTTTCATCACTCTTCTCTCCACGTCGCGTTTACTTCAAGGCCGCCAGGCGCTGCTGAACCTGCACGTTGTCCGGCTCTAGGGTCAAGGCAGCCTGCAAGGAGCGTCGCGCGCCGGCGACGTCGCCCTGGCCTTGCTGGGCCTCGGCCAGCAGCACGTAGGCCAGGGTGTAGGTGGGGTCAATGTGGGTTGCCAACTGCAGGTCGGACAGCGCCTCCGCCGAGAGGTTGGCGCGCGCGTGGAACGTGCCCCGGTTGACCGCCATGATGGCGTGGGCGCGGCGAATCTTGCGCGCCGGCTCATCCAGGAAGCGCCCGGTGGCCGTGGCTTCCAGAAACGGCGTCACGTTCCAGGTCAGCGGCGCCAGGGCCGGCGGCTGCGTGGGCGCCTGGGGCAGCACGCGCAAGAGGATCCCGCCCGGCAGCGCCTGGCTGCTCAGGTCAACACCGAACTGGCGCAAATGCCCGAGGGCATCGGGTGTGGCGTAAACGGGGCGCGTGGCGAGTGCGGACGCCACCAGCGCCCGCCACAGCGCGGTGTAGCGCTGTTCGATCTCCGTGTCGCCGGCTGCCAGTTGATCAGACTCGAACTGACGCAGCTTAGCCAGAAAGGCTTCATGTTCCGCGGCCACGGGGGCCAGCAGCGTTGGTTGCGTCAGTTCGATCTGGCGGTGATACCACGGCCGGTTCTGGAAAAGCAGCACATCCACCACAGCCACATCCGGGCGCTGCTGGTTCACGAACTGCAGCGTCAGCAGCGGCGCGACCAACTGCCAGTCGCCGGTCAGGATCAAGCCATTAGGCCCGGCCTCGTCCAGCGCGTTCTGTGCATAGGTCGTTGGATAGGTGTAATGGCGATGATCGTCCTCGCGCCAATTCCAGGCCAGGGTGAGCAAGGGCAAGACCAGCAGACTGACCAGGATGGCGCGGCGCCAGGCGACCGGCGGCGGCGCCATCCGCGCCGCGCGTTCTGCATCGGACGCCGCGGGGCGCACATCCGCGCTCCGTCCCCCACGCGCAGGTGCGGGGCGACTGGTCTTTGGGCGATTGGGAGCGGCCGTGGCGCGGGCGCTTGGGTGCAGCCGCGCGGCGTCGCTGTCTTTGGCTGCGGGCTGCGCCGTCCCCATCGCCCAGGCGCTCAGCCAGCGCCAGGCCGCGGCCAGCCACAGCGTGGACACCAGGAAGGAAGCCAGGTAGTAGGCGTCGCGATCGTCGGCGATTTCGTAGATCACCGCATAGCTGACGCCGAAAATCGCAATGAGCAGCGTAAAGACTGTCAGGGCGCGGTCGCGGCGCCACAGCGCCCACACGCCGCCGAGCAGCAGCGGGACCGCCAGCGGCGTGAACTGCTGCGCCCACAGGAGCAAGCCCGCGCCCAGCTCCCGCGCCATGCTGGCCGGCGTGCCGCTGAACAAATTGACGCGGTACTGCTTGCCGGTCACATGCCACCACAGGCGCTCCAGGTTGTGCGGATCGCCCCAATTCAGCAGCGGATCCTGCGCTGCGCGCCAGGGCAAATAGAGGTAGATCAGCGCGCCCAGGGCCAGCGCCAGCGCACTGAGCACGATCAGCGACCCGCTCAGACCGCGGCGGTTGATCCACAGCCAAAAGAGGATGGCGGGGGCCAGCAGGCCGATCGTGAGGTTGTGATTGCCCAGGGCCAGGCCGTAGATCAGCGCGGCCAGGATGAGCCAGCGCCCGGCTGCGCGCGGCCCGGCCAACTCGCCCTGCTGTACACGCTGGCGCCAGACCAGCAAGAGCCATAGAATGGTCGCGACCAGGAAAACATGCAGGCTGTAGACTTCGGCCACGACGCTCCATGACCAGAGCGTGCGCGAGACCGCAAAGAGGATCGTGACCGCGACGGCAATCCACACCGCCGGAAGCCAGAGACCAGAAACGCGGAGATCGCCATTGATTCCCGGCTTCTGATCTCTGGCTTCTGGCGGCGCGCTCAGCAGCGCCGCGCGCAGAAGCAGGTAAGTCATGACCACGGCGGCCGCGCCCCACCAGGCTGACATGGCGTTGAGGCGCTGAGGCACGCTGCCTACCGGCAGCAAATGACTGGTCAGCCAGCCCAGCACGACCCACAAGGGAAAACCTGGCGCATGCGCCACCCCGGGCAACCAGGCAGCCAGGATCAACTCACCGCTGTCGGTGGGTGGAATACTGGGGGTCAGCGTTGCCAGGTAAAGCGCGAACGCGCCGATGCCCAGGGCGAGCGCGGTGAGGTAGGGATGGCGGTTGATGCGTTGGGCCGCATCGGCCAGTCGCTCAGCCGGCGTCGGTCGCGTCGGCACTGACATCCTCTTCCTCGCTGAACGTATCGTCCAGGCTAAACTCGGTGCTCAGAAGGGCAAACGCGTCATCGGCGAAGTCGCGCGGCACCACCACGCGCACTCGGCCCAGGGGGACGCTGGGCACGGGGAAGAGACTGGTGCCCATGCTTTCATATTGTAAAGCCGATGGGATGCCTGCGCTCTCCAGTCTACCCTGGATCACCTCGGCTGTAAGTTCACCAGCCGTTTCGGCTACCAAAACTAATGCGTCAGACTCGCGATCCCGCAGCTCTCCTGACTGGTGAGACTCCGCCGCGCCGACGTCTGTCGCCTGGCTGTCGTCTTGCTCTGGATGGTTCATGGTTGCTCTCCTGGCGCTATTGTAACGCAATCCGCCGGATTGCGCTACTTGGCGCCTGTGTAAATCACAATGGGAGCTGGCCGGCGTGGCGCAGCATGGCCCGAATCGGATCGTAGTCGCTGTCGCTGACGGCGGCAAAGCGCGCCACGGATGCCTGCCGCAGGATGGTTTGGCCCAGGGCATCGGCGTGCATGGTGATCAGGGCGTCGGTCATGGCCCGGCGCAGGGCGCGTGGAACGGACTGGTGGACGACCCACGGCGGCATGGGGCTGGGGCCGAGCGTGGTAATGATGCGCAGCTGCGCAGCCAGGGCCGGTTCCTGGGCAGTAAGCATGTCCAGGACTGTGCTGTCAATGGCCGATGCGTCCGCCGCTCCGGAAAGGATCAACGCCAGGGAGCGCTGGTGCGCGCCAGACGCGAAGACGCGGCCGAAAAAAGCGCTGGTTTCGCCCAGGGTTGCCAGATGATAGCGCACGACATGGTATCCCGAATGGGAGTGCGGCTCGTTGTACGTCCACACCGCGCCGCGCAGATCGGCGAACGTCGCATAGGGCCGATCGGCGCGCACCACCACGTCGGAGAAGTAGATCGGGCGGTCGAGATAGCGCGGCGCCGCCATGACTGGCGCGGCCAGCAGGATCAGCGGCGCGTGCGTTTGATCTATCATCTGCACATAGGGCGCGCCGCAAATCCAGCCCGCCTGAATCTCCCCGGTTTGCAGGCGATCCTCGCGCGCCTGCCAGGGGATTTGCAGCTCGCAGTGCACTGTCAGCCCCAGCCGCGCGCGCAGCAAAGCCGCCACACCTTCGACGAGGGCATCGGCAATCGGCGCCTGGCAGGAAGTCAGCGTGATGGCTGGCAGCATGGGTATACCTTTGGCTTGACGAAATTGGTCTCATTCATGGCAATTTCCAGAACAAATGCTTCGACCTCGAGATTCTAGCATGTTGCCGCCGCGCGGCAAATGAGCCGGCTTGAGGCGCGCCCGGGCCTCCCATTCCGATGGGAACTTGTCGCGCCGGTCATCCGTCCCATCAGTGAAAACCGACGTGCGCATGCCGCGAGAGCCAGCCCGCGGCGTCTGCCATGCGCCAAACCGGTAGGAGGGGGAAAGATGCGTTGGAATCTGCCAGAGTCACAAATCGTTAGGCCAGCCTCTGCAAGCCGTGTCGTCGCAAGGTTTCAGATATGCTCCCGCTTCTCCTGGGCGCCGTGGATCTGCGTCTTGCTGTTGGCGCTGAGCCTGACCGGCTGCACCACGCTGCGTGATCGCCTGCGCCCCAGCCCCACGCCCACCGTTCAGCCCACCTCAACGGCCGTGCCGCTGTTGACCATTGAACCCGGGGCGGGCGCGCCGGGCACGGGCATTGCCCTGCGCGGCGCGCGCTGGCGCGCAGGCGACACCGTATTCGTTCGCCTGCAAAATCCGCTGCCTGATCAAAGCGGCATCCCGGACAAGGCCCTGGCGGTCGCCACCGTACAGGATGATGGCCGTTTCCTGGCAGCCTTCATCTTCCCGAATGAAATGCCCTGGGCCAGCCTGCCCAGCGTCCTGATTGTGGCCCAATCGCAGGCCACCGGCGAGCGCGTCTCCATTGTGTGGCGTGTGGAAACGACTATGAGCACGGAGACCCCAACCGCGGCGCCGACGCTGACCGGCCCGCCGCCCCTGACGACTGCCACGGCGACGCCCACGCCGTGGGTCATTACCTCGACGCCCACACCATGGATCATCACCGCGACGCCCACGCCGTGGGTCATCACGGCGACGCCCACGCCGTGGGTCATCACGGCGACGCCCACCCGTCCGCCGGCGACCAGCACCTTCACGCCGGTGCCGCCGGCGCCTACGGCCACACCGACCATCTCCCCTTCCTACTGGCGCGGCGAGTATTATGCCAACCGTGACCTGATGGACAACCCGGTCCTGGTGCGTAACGATGTCAGTATCAACTTCAACTGGGCCAGCGGCGCGGTCGCGCCTGGCCTGCCCAGCGACAATTTCTCCGTGCGTTGGACGCGCAACCTGGAGTTCGAGCCTGGCGTTTATCGCTTCCATGCTCTGGTGGATGACGGCGTACGCCTGTTCGTGGATGGCGCGTTTCTGATCAATGAGTGGCGCGACGGCAGCCGCCGCGAACTCACGGCGGATTATGCGCTGGCTGCGGGCAGCCATGCCTTGCGCGTCGAATACTATGAAGCCACTGGTGATGCCCTGATCAACGTTTGGTGGGAGGCGCGGCCGACCGCCACCAGCACGCCGCCGCCGACCGCCACCAGCACGCCGCCGCCGACCGCCACGCCGACGCGGCGTCCCACCAGCACGCCGACGCGGCGTCCCACCGCCACGCCGACGCGGCGTCCCACCAGTACGCCGACGCGTACGCCTACACCGCGCCCCCTGCCAAGCACTACGATTGAGGTGCGGCGAACACCCACGCCCACGCCGACGATGGCGCCGCTGCCCAGTGCGACCGTGGAGCCGCCGCCAACCCAAACCCCGACGATGGCGCCGTTGCCCAGCGCCACGGCGCAGCCGCTGCCGACCGAAACGCCGACCGCGACGCGGCTGCCGACCGAAACCCCGACGGCAACGAGCACCGCAACGCCGCTGCCAACGGAAACCCCGACACCCGTCGCGCCAACGGACACGCCAACCGCGGTCGAGCCGACGGACACGCCTACCCCGCGCCCGCCCACGGACACGCCAACCGCGATCGAGCCGACAGACACGCCTACCCCGCGCCCGCCCACGGACACGCCAACTGCGGTCGAGCCGACGGAGACGCCTACCCCGCGTCCGCCCACGGCGACGCGTACGCCCACACCTACACCAACGGCGACGCCCACGCCGCCGGCCCGGCTCAATGAACTGCTGGCGATACCGCGGCGCGTGGACTGGAACCAGGATGGGCGCCTCAACGACCAGGACGAATGGATCGAGCTGTTCAACCCTGGCGCGACCGCGGTCAACCTGAGCGGCTGGTACCTGGACACAGGGCGTAATACGGCTCGCTACCGCCTGCCGCGGACCGCCAATGTGCCGGCTGGCGGCTACCTGGTTCTGTTCCGCAAGACCACGGGCCTGGCGCTCAACGATCGCGGCGGAATGGTGCGCCTGCTGCGACCGGACCGCAGCGTGGCTGACAGCGTCGCATTCCCGGCGCTTGATCCAGATACCAGCTACAGTCGTGACGATGCCGGCGTCTGGCGCCGCAACTTGCCGCCTACGCCGGGTCAACCGAACCAGGGCATCATCAGCCCGACGCCAGTCATCACCACAGTGCCCGAACGGCGTTAATGTAGAGATAGGCCGCGGATGAACACGGATCGCCACGGATGGCCTGACTTGAAAATAACCCTATAGCGCAATCCGCCGGATTGCAGCACCTGGGAGTGTAGGTGTCTCACCCGCACAAAGGCTAATCCATGACCCTACGGGGGCGTCTTGAAATCAACGCCCCCGCAGGGTTTTTTGAATCTGAACAGGAAATGGGCATCTTTCGGGCTGGCAGAGCAGCAGGCGCGCGCCGTATACTGAGCTGAGATGTACGAGAGGTGCTTGCACCGAAGGAGCCGTGGAGATGAACTCATCGGATGTTTTCTACCTTTGCCCCACCTGTTTTGCCGCTTTGACCCAACATGAAGATAATCATGCGCATCGCATGATTGCGGTGCCGATCCTAAACCTGCCGCTTGACCAGCGTCGCCCCCTCAGCGACGCACAGGGCCATCTGCTCACTCAGGCGCCGCGCTGGTTTGTCACTTTGACTTTTCCCTTGCACGCGGGTCGCGCCGGCTGAACGCCGCAAGGCCCATATCCCAGGAGGTGATGCGTGAATTGTCCTGCGTGCCAAACGGCCAACCCGGCCGGCGCCAAATTCTGCTTCCATTGCGGCGCGCCCCTCGCCTTGAAATGCAGCCATTGCGGAGCGACCCTGCCGGCCGGCGCCAAGTTCTGCATGAACTGCGGAACTCGGGTCGGCGATGCGCCGGCCGGGCAGCCTGCACCGGCCGCGTTGCCGCCACCGGCTGCGCCTGGATCGCGCCTGGATCAGTTCATCCCCAAGGAACTGCTGGCGAAACTGAAATCGGCGCAAAACGCCGGCATGGAAGGCGAACGCCGCGTGGTGACGATGCTGTTCTGCGACGTCAAAGGCTCAACGGCCGCGGCCAGCCAGCTCGATCCCGAAGAGTGGGCGGAGCTGATCAACGGCGCCTTCACGCACATGATTCAGCCTGTTTACCGTTACGAAGGCACGGTGGCGCGGTTGATGGGCGATGGTCTGTTGGCGTTCTTCGGCGCGCCGATTGCGCACGAGGATGACCCGCAGCGCGCCATTCTGGCCGGCCTGGACATCGTCGAGGCGATCAAACGGCACCGCCCCCAGGTTCGGCAGCGCTGGGGAGTGGAATTGGACGTGCGTGTGGGCATCAACACCGGCCTGGTGGTCGTGGGCGCGGTTGGCTCCGACCTGCGCATGGAATACACCGCGCTGGGCGACGCCATCAATCTGGCCGCGCGCATGGAGCAAACCGCGCAGCCCGGCACGGTGCAGGTTGCCGAGGCGACGCACCGGCTGGTCGCGCCGCTGTTCGACATGGAAGTCCTGCACGACCTCGAGGTCAAAGGGCGGACCGAACCGGTCACCGCTTATCGCGTGCTGGGCCGACGCACGTTGCCCGGACGTCTCGGCGTTGTGCGCGGCGTCGCCGGACTGCGGTCGCCGCTGGTCGCGCGCGACGATGAACTGGCAAGCCTGATCGCAGCCGGCCGCGCGTTATCCAGCGGCCGCGGTCAAATCATCTCGGTGATGGGCGAGGCGGGCCTGGGTAAATCGCGCCTGGTGGCCGAATTACGTGATGCGCTGGCCGCAGCGCAAGACCAGGCCGTGCAGTGGATCGAGGGTCGCTCCCTCTCCTACGAAACTTCAACGCCCTACGCGCCCTTCGTGGACATGCTGGCCGCTGGCTTCTCCGTTGAGCCTGCAAGCCGCGCGCTGGGCGCCAATGACGCCCAGAGGTATGGCAATATCCTTGCACGCATCGAGGCCCTCTTTCCGGGCCGCGGCGCTGAAATGGCGCCCTTTTTCGCGACGCTGTTAGGCGTCGAACCGCCGGCCGACCACGCCGAACGAGTCAAATACCTCGATCCACCCACCTTGCGCGGTCTGACCTTCGGTCACGTCACCGCCTATTTCGAGCGGCTGGCCGCGCAGCGGCCCCTCGTATTGTTTTTCGACGACGTCCATTGGATTGACCCCACCTCGTTAGACCTGCTGCAATCCTTGCTGCCCTTGACGCTGGCCGCGCCTATCTTGATCCTCGTCGCCTTCCGGCCGCGTCGCCAGGAACCATCCTGGCGCTTTCACGAAGCCGTCCAGCGTGATCCGAGCTGCCGCTACACGGCCCTGGCTCTGCAGCCGCTCGATCAAAGCCAATCGCGTGCGCTGGTGGCGAACCTCTTGCACGTTGAGGACTTGCCGGAGAAAGTACGGCAGCTCATCATGGAAAAGGCGGAAGGCAATCCTTTCTTTGTCGAAGAAGTCATTCGTTCCCTGCTCGACGCGCAGTTGGTGGTGCGCGACAATGGTCATTGGCGGGCCACGCGCGAGATTATCAACCTGACCGTACCCGATACATTGAACGGCGTCATCACCGCGCGCCTCGACCGCCTGGATGAGACGACGCGCCACCTTGCCCAGGCTGCAGCCGTGTTGGGACGCGAGTTTCCCCATGATGTCCTGGCCGAGCTATTCGACGCGCCAGACGCGCTGGATGATGGCATTCTGGAGCTGCAGCGCCGCGACCTGGTGCAGGAGAAGAGCCGCCTGCCCCGGCGCATCTATGCCTTCAAGCATGTTTTGACGCAGGAGGCCGCGTACCAGTCCTCCTTGTTGAGCAAACGCCGCGATCTCCATCGCCGCGCAGCCCAAGCCCTGGCGCGTCTGCAACTGCCCGACCAGGCGGCCGAGATCGCCCGCCACTTCCTGGAAGCGCGCCAGCCGGCCGCGGCCATGCCCTACCTGGTGCAGGCAGGCGATCGGGCCGCGCGTTCATACGCCACCACCGAAGCCATCGGGTTCTTCACCAGGGCGCTGGACGTGCAAGCGGCTGTGGCAGAAACCGATCTGATTGGCCGCGCGTATGAGGGGCTGGGCGGCGCGCTTGCCTTTGCCAACCAATTCCCAGAGGCTGTAGAGACCTATCGTACGATGCTGGCGTGGGCCGAAAGGCAGGGCGCTGTCGCCATGCAGGTTTCCGCGCTCAACAAGCTGGCGGGCGTCTACGCCCTGCGCCTGGGTCAATTCCCTGAGGCTGAGCAATTCCTGGCGCGCGCCGAACGCCTGGCGCATGAGTACGATGAGCCATCGGGCATGGCCGAAGGCGCGGTCATCCGCTGCCAGATGTGCACCGCCAAGGCCGATTTCGACGCCGTGGTGGCTCACATGCAAGAAGTGGTGGCCATTGGCGAACGCCTGGGCAGCCGTGAGCACCGCGTCACCGGGCTGGAGCATGTGGCGAGCAGCCTGGCGTTCCTAACCCGCTTCGATGAAGCCTGGGAAAAGGGACAGCTGGCGCTGCAGTTGGCGCGGGAGATCGGCGACCGCGAGCATGAAGCCTGGGTGCTTTGCACGACCTTTCCCATTTGCCTGCTGCGTGACGGCCTGTTCGACTCGGCGCGCGAGCATGTGACCCAGGGGGTGGAAATTGCCGAGCGCATCCACTCATCGGGCGCGTTGATCTACGGCAACTGGGTGTTGGCCGAGATCGCACGTTGGCAAGGTGAGTATGAGCAGGCCTTGCTCTACGGGCAGCGTTCGTTGGAGGCCGCGCTGCCGCTGGAACCGTTCATGCCGTTCATGACCGTCCAACCGTTAGGCTCGCTCGGCTCAACGTACCTTGAGATCAGCCCGCATTTCAGCGACCAGATTTCGCAGTTTCATCTGCACGCGCTGCGGCTGTTGGAAAATCCGGTCGCCATGGGCGGCGGCGGCACGGCCTGGGCCGACGTGGGTTTTTGCGCGATGACCCTGGGCGACCTGGACATTGCCGAGACGTCGTTCCAAAAAGGCTTGAACGTCCCCACGATGTTCATGCGCCTGGAGCGTGCGCGTCACCTGGCCGGCCTGGCTCTGGTGACTCTCCGTCGCGGCCGCGCGGATGAGGCGCTCAAGTTGGCGCAGGAAGCGCGAGCCTATGCGGAGGAGCGCCGGATGCTTCACCTCTACCCGCTGATTGCCCTGTGCACCGCGCGCATCCATGCCGGCCGCGGCGAACGCCAGCCAGCGCTGCTTGAGTACCAGCGCGCCGAGACCGAAGCGCTGAAGCTGGAGATGCTGCCCTTTGCCTGGCAGGCGCAGGCCGGGGCCGCCCAGGTTTTGAGCGAGATGGGCTGCCACGCAGAGGCACACCAGAAACGAGAGGCCGGCCGCGCGCTCGTGGATCAAATTGCCGGCCGTTTTCAGGATGCCACGCTGCGCGCTGGTTTCTTGACCAGCGCCCGCGCCCGCCTGGCGGCAAGTGAATTTCAAACTGGGGCAGGTCGGGCGATTGCAATTGCTGCAACCTCTGCCAAGCCGTCGTGAGCTACGCCCCGAAACTGCAATGCATCCGGCTACGAGGTGCAAGCCCCTCTGGGGCTATCAGGCCCAATAGGGCCTTCCACCTCGTAGCCCGATCCGTTCACGGTCGGGCGGCGTTGGTTGCGCGCACGCCATGCGGCCACCAACCCCGCCGGAGGCCAAAGGCCATCCGGCTACGAGGTGCAAGCCCCTCTGGGGCTACGCCCTGAAATTGAAACGCGTCCGCCTGGCGGCCCCGTGATGAAAGAGCGACCTTGACCATGATTTGTTCGATTTGCCAGACTCCTAACCGCGACGGCGCGCATTTCTGCCGGCAGTGCGGCGCGCTGTTGAGCGGTCAATGCCCGCGCTGTGGCGCCGCCGCGCCACCCAACGCGAACTACTGCGATCACTGCGGGCTGCCGCTCTCGCCGCGCAGCCAGGCCACCTGGTGGCTAGAGCGGCCGTCCGCCTCGGCCCAGCCGTGGGAACGCTCGACCGATAGCCCCGCGTCGCCCAGGGCTGTCGAGGCGGCGCCCACTCCTACGGCCGCGCAGCCAGCCTTGCAGCAGTACATTCCCAAAGAGCTGTTAGCCAAGCTGGAAGCGGCGCAGGCGCGTGGGGCCATGTTGGGCGAGCGCCGCATCGTCACCATGCTCTTCTGCGATGTCAAAGGTTCGACCCGCGCCGCCGCCGAGCTTGACCCGGAGGAATGGAGCGAGGTCATCAACGGCGCGTTCGAGCTCATGATCCGTCCCGTGTATCAATACGAAGGCATGGTCGCCCGGCTGATGGGCGACGGCATCCTGGCTTTTTTCGGCGCGCCGATTGCGCATGAGGACGATCCGCAGCGCGCGGTGCTGGCCGGCCTGGAGATTCTGCGCGGCCTGGCTGGCGTGCGTGACAAGGTTCAGCGCCAGTGGGGCATTGACTTGGATGCGCGTGTGGGCATCAACACTGGCCTCGTGGTGGTGGGCGCGGTCGGCTCGGACCTGCGCGTGGAGTACACCGCCCTGGGGGACGCCATCAACCTGGCGGCGCGTATGGAGCAGACCGCCGCGCCAGGCACGGTGCAGGTGGCGGAGGCGACTTATCGGCTGGTTGCCGCGCACTTCGAGTTCAAGGACCTGGGCGAGGTGCAGGTCAAAGGCAAGGATCAACCGGTGCGCGCCTATCAAGTGCTCAGCCGGCGCACGGTTGCCGGCGCCGACCGTAACGCACCGGAGGTGCTGTCTCCCCTGGTCGGGCGCGGCCAGGAGTTGGCGACTCTGATTGATCGGGTGGAAACCGTGCAGGCCGGCCGCGGCGCGATCGTTGCGTTGATCGGCGAGGCCGGCCTGGGCAAGAGCCGCCTGCTGCATGAGACCATTGCGGCCTGGCAGGCGCGGCAGGAGGCGCCATCCAACTGCTACGAAATTGCGGCCTTATCTTACGAATCCATGCAGGCCTACGGCCTGGTGCGGCGGTTGATGCGCCGCGCCCTTGACATCACAGCCGAGACCGAGCCGGCCGAAGCGCGCGCCCGCATCGCGGACACAGTGTCCCAACTCGCCGCAGATAGCCCAGCGCTGCTGCAGCAGGCCATCGAGACGCTCTTTGGCGTTTCCGCGACTGATGGGCAGCCGCCGCTGGAAGGCGAGGGCTTGAAGCGCCAGCTCTTTGCCGCGGTCGAACTGATCTGGCGGCAGCAGATGCGTCAGCGTCCGCTGCTCCTGGTCTTGGATGACCTGCATTGGGCCGACAGCGCCTCGTTGGAACTGCTGGGCCATCTGTTTAGTCTGGCTGAGCGCGAGGCTGTACTGTTCATGGTCGCGCTGCGCCCTGATCGCGCGAGCCCAGCCTGGCGCACTGTGCAGGCAACCGAGGCCGACCATCCGCATCTCACCACCGAAATTGCCCTGCGTCCGCTGCCCGCGCACGAGAGCCTGGCGCTGGTCGAGGAGCTCCTGGGCGCAGCCAGGCTGCCGGCGCGTTTCAGCGCGGCGATTCTCGCGCGCGCCGAGGGCAACCCTCTGTTTGTGGAAGAAATTGTGCGCGCCTTGCACGAACGGGGCGATCACGCGTCGGCCGCCGGGGCCAGCCTTGACCTGCCTGCCACACTGCAGGCGCTGCTCACCGCGCGCCTGGATCGCTTGGACGAGCCGTTACGTCATGTCCTGCAGTTGGCCTCCGTGTTGGGGCGCACGTTCAGCTACCGGGTGCTGCGCCGGCTGGTCAACGGCGGCGACACTCTCGATGAACAGCTCATTAGCTTGCAGCGTATGGGGTTGATTCTGGAATCAGCGCGGCGGCCAGAGCGTGAATACAGCTTCCAGCAGACATTGATCCAGGAAGCGGTCTACAGCACGATCTTGCTGCGCCAGCGCCGCAAATATCACGAGCTGGCCGCCCGCGCCATCGAAGAGATTTTCGGCGAGCGCCTGGCCGAGCTGGCGCCCGTGCTGGCGCGTCACTTCGACGAGGCGCACGTGGCCGATCGCGCCGTCGAATACTACTGGCGGGCCGGCGCAGCCGCGATGCGGTTGTACGCGACGGCCGAAGCGCTTGTTCATTTCGACCGCGGCGTGGCCTTGATTGGCGCAAATCCTGACCTTCCCACCGAACTGGCCGTGCGCGTCTACGACGAGCGCGGGCGCGCGTTGGAGCTTTGCTCCCGCTTCGAGGAGGCGCGGCAAAATTTCCTGGATTTGGAGCAGCTTGCCCTGGTGCGACGCGATGCCAGGGCCGAACTCGCGGCGCTGACCGCGCAGGGCCGCCTCCATTCGGGCATCAATCCCCTCTACGACCCGACGGCTGCGCATGCGCTGGCCGAACGCGCACGCGCCCTGGCGCATGACATGGGCGATCGCACGGCCGAGGTTGAGATCCTGTGGAATCTGATGAACCAGGAGCGGTTCGCTGAGGGCCGCCTGCAGCAGGCGGTTGTCTATGGCGAGCAGGCCCTGGCCCTGGCGCGCACGCTCGGATCGCTCAACCTGCTGCCCTACATCGTCAATGACCTGGGCGATGTCTATGGCTCGATTGGCGAATTCAGGCGCTCGCTGGAGCTGCTGGCGGAAGCGCGCAGCCTGTGGCGCAGCCTGGGCAACGAACCGATGCTGGCCGACAGCCTGACCGGCAGCGGCGTGTGGACTGGCGTGGTGGGCGACCATGAGGCGGCGTTGACATACCTGGACGAAGCGATGGCAATCAGCGAGCGCATCAAGAACATTTGGGGCAAAGCCTACAGCCGGGGCATCCGCGGCTGGATCCTGTTCGACCTGGGTCAACTGGGCCGCGCCGTTGACGAGCTGAGCCTGGCCGCGCAAGAAGCACAGGAAGCTGGCTTTCTGTTCGGTCGGGTCTATACGCGCTTGATGTTGGCCCTCACTTACAGCGAGTTGGGGATGATCGAAGCCGCGCTCGGGGCCGCGACCGAGGCCGTGTCCCTGGCGACGGAGCAGATGGCGCAGCTCGCTGTGCCCAGCCAGGCCCTGCTGCTCTTTTTGGGCGTGCGGGCGGGCCGGCCAGACGCCCCGTTGGCGTCCCGGCTGGGCCAACACCAGGATGACGACGGCATGTCCAACGCCCTGCAATTCTACTTCTTGGGCCTGGCGATGGCGACCTGGGCGCTGCACCAGGGCAACGCGCAGGAAGCGTTGACCCTGTCTGAAGCGATGCTGGCGCGCACCACGGCGGCCGGTGCGGCCACGTGGGCGGTTGATGCGGCGCTGCTGCGCGCGGAGGCGCTGCTTGCCCTGGATCGCCGCGAGGAGGCCTTTGCCCAGTTGCAGCAGGCCGAGGCCGCCGTGGAGGCGATGCAGTTGCACCGCGCGCAATGGCACGTGCTGCTGGCCCTGGCCGATTTAGAGGAATCGCGTGGAGAACACCCGCAGGCCCAGCAGCATCGCGGCCGCGCCCGCGCGGAGATTGAAGTCATTCTTGCCAACACCTCACGCCCCGACCAGCAAGCTGCTTTCCTGGCCCAGCCGAAGGTGCGCCGCCTGCTGGAGACTGCAGCCTCTGCCGGTCCGCCCGCCAACGGATGAGCGCGTGGGGAGCGTGGGAGGTCAGAGCGCGGCCAATTCGACACGGCAATCTTCATTTCGTGCATATTTGCATTCCAACTGCAAATATGCACGAAAGACAAGCCGGCTACGGTACTCCGGAGTGGGAAGATCAGCTGGTTCACTCGGGTGCATTTCAATTTCCGGGCATAGTCCACCATGCAATCGTTGCCGCGACTCCAGGGCTTGCTTGCAAGCGCCAGGTCGCCGGTTCGGCTTCGACGTGAGCTCGGCGGAACGGCCCCCCATTTGAGATGCATCCGAGTGAACGTCCCGTAGGGGCGCCTTGACTTGAGACCGACGACGTTCCCCGCGCCCGTCGTCCCGTTAGGGACGATTGAATGAGGGTATCCCCCGCGTATCCTGGGCGATACCGCGACCACGGGGGAGGAGGTCAACCGTCCCTACGGGACGGACGCGGATGGCGCGATTATGGCTAAGGTCAGCTGTCCCTACGGGACAGATTTCCCCTCCCATGAGAATAGACGCATCACTCACGAGCAGCGTTTACGGCTGAGAGTCGAGCGCAGAATTACCCATCACCTTCGAACCAAGATCAATCCATCACGGCGCACGGGGCTGGCGTCTATGCGACGCCAGCCCCGTATAGGTCAAGCGGTGGGTGCGGTCAACTGATCCCCATTTGGCGAGTCGCGCCAAGATCGCACTGATACGCCAAACCCGCTCAAGCGGGTTGCGTTGGCGGCAACCTGCCTCGGCAGGTTTGTGGCATCAGCCCGTGAATTCATTCATGGGCTGGACGCGGGCGCACGCTGTTGCCACAACCAGGCCCACATGGTAAAATCGAGCCATATCCGATTTCGATATCGCGTTTGAAAGGTGCACTTGATGAGCGAGTTGATCTTGTCCATTAGCATCGAGCCGTTAGAAGAAGGCGGTTATCTCGCAACCAGCGATGATCTACAGGGACTGATTGCCCAGGGCCGCACGATGGCGGAAACCCTGGAAATCGCACAGGATGTGGCGCGCAAGTTGATCGAGTCTTATCTGGAGCACGGGGATCCATTGCCTCCGAAGGTCGCCGCCGCACTTAACCAAACGCAGCGACGAACCAGGATCAGAATTCCTGTAGGCTTTGCTCCTGAGGCAGTCGGGGCATGAGCCGGCTGCCTTCACTCACCTATCGCGAGGTAATCGCTGGACTGCGCCGGGCTGGGTTTGTGTTTGATCGCCAGGCCAAAGGGAGTCACGAAATCTGGTACAACCCAGAGACTCATAGGCGCACCACGGTACCGAACCATCCCGGGGAGATCGCGAAAGGCACACTGCGCGCCATCATTCGAGAAGCCGGCCTGTCGGTGGACGATTTCCTGGCATAGTCCACCATGCAATCGTTGCAGCGATTCCAGTGCTTGCTTGCAAGCGTCAGGTCGCCGGTTCGGCCCCCAGGTTAAAATGCACCCGGTTCACTCAGGATGCTTGGCAGGAACTGCGCCGTATGTTACAATCAACCTGTGACAGCGGAGGTAGTTAGGTGAATGAAAATGAGGTGAGGTGAATGGAAGCGGGAAATATCGTGCATGAAATGGCATCGTTACCACCACAGGCTCAACAGGAAGTTCTGGATTTTGTGGCCTTTTTGAAGACCCGTTATGCAACTAAACCTCTGGCCTGGAAAGCGAAACGAACTAAGCTGGCAGATGAGCCTTTCATTGGAATGTGGCAAGGGCGTGAGGACATGCGTGATAGCACAGCCTGGGTTCGGGATCACCGGCAACGTGAATGGGGGAACAACGCATGAATGCGTTGACCATCGTTGATAGTGATGTTTTGATTGATGCAGCACAAAAAATCGAAGCGGCAATTGACTGCCTGGCACGAATCGAGAATCAATCTGTCCTGGCCGTAAGCGTGATAACTCAGATGGAATTGATCGTGGGTTGTCGGAATAAGGCCGAGCTGCGCCACACTGAGCGCTTCTTGCAACGGTTTCGGGTTATCAAACTGAGTGAAACGATGTGCGACACGGCACTTGACCTTGTTCGTGAGTATCGGCTGAGCGATGGGCTGCTGATTCCTGATTCTCTGATTGCAGCCACTGCCATCGTCTTGAACCAACCATTCGTTACCAAGAATCAACGCGATTATCGTTTCATCCACGGACTGCATTTGTTGTCTTATCCCGGACTCAACGATCAATGACCTCGACGTTGGTCTGTTGGTGTGGGCGTGAAGTTCATTGGACGATAGGGCAAACCACACGGGGCTGGAGTCTATGAGACTCCAGCCCCGCCCGCGTCAAGCGGTGGTTGCGGTCAGTCACCCGCCTGCTAGCGCCCCATGCCGCCGGAACTTCATCCTCGCTGTAGAATGTAATATCGCTCTCTTGGCCGTCACGCAGACCTGCATCAAATGGTAGACTTGAAGGGCTGGCGGCAGTGTTTGCACATCTTGGCGTCGCTGCGCACGTATCCACCGCAGTTCGAGCACTGCCAGGTATTCGGTTGCGCGCCTGGCACAAGATGGGCGTCCGGAGGGGGAGCCGCGGACACGGCCGCCTTGGCTTGCTGCCAGGTCTCAGCGCTGTTTGGATTCTCCTGTGCAATCTTTTCGAAAATGGCGTGCGTGCTTTGCGCGAGCGTTGGCAATTCCCCCTTGTCACGCGCACTGAGATAAGCCCGATAGAATTCCGTGAAACCGGGCATCTGCGGCTCAGCCGCGGCCATTTCGTCGAAGTATTGTTTTGCGCTCTTGGCTCGCTGCTTCGGGTTCTTAATTCGATTTACCGCTACGATCACGCCACCTACAGGTGCCAATACTAAGCCGACAAGCAAGGGCAAGGCAATTGCCTCGTCGCCGCCGCCAATGGCAGCAGCAAGTATGAGTGCAATGGATATTCCAATCCATGTCAATATCCCCAACAATATGGCTACCAGATAGTTCGGTTTCGATCGTGTGTCGGCTTCAGTCCACGCTTTCGTAACCCCCTTGCCGTAAACGGCTTTAGCTGTGTCGAGATAGCTCTGGTAGGCAGATTGACGTTTCTCTGACTGAGCGATGTGCGCTAGATCAGCTTCAGCTTCGGCATGGGCGCCAAGTGCCTTGAACAACCCTGCGCGCAACTTCAGGGTTTCTATGTCGTTCGGATTGAGTTCCAGGGCGGCGGAATAGTCGGTGAGAGCCTTGGTTTGTTCATTCTGATCGGTGTAGAACTGACCCCTGGCGCGCAAGTTGGCGACGCTCCGCCGAAGCGTGATTGCCCTGGTGAAGTCATCCAACGCTTTGTTGGGAGCGCCTGTGAGGGCATACAATCGCCCACGCTCCCGGTAGTTATCCGCGTCGCCCGGCTGGATCGAGATGGCTTGATTGATGTCGGACAGCGCGCGATCGTATTCACCAATCGAACGGAGTACCAAACAACGCGAGTAATAGAGAACCTCCCAGCCTGGTTCAAGCTGGATTGCCTTTGTGAAATCGCGTAACGCGTCGCTCGGCTGGTTTTGTTTATTGAAGGCTCGCCCCCTTAGATAGTACGAACTGGCAAAGGCATCGCCCAAAGCATCCCGATCCAGTTGAACGCGAGAGGTTTCTACTATTCGGATTGCCTCTGTTAGATCTTCGATGGCCTTGGCATACTGTTCACTAAGGTAGTAAGCCGTACCTCTGATCGAGTAGCCGTTAACCTTGGCTTCGGCAATCTCATTGGATATGAGGTGCTTAGTCGCGGTAGCGATCGCTTCTTCATAGAGGCCTTGATCCATTTGAGCGCTGGTGGTCTTGATCGCTTGATTGAATGCTTCGATCTTAGCATTCTGCTGGGACATCCGTGAGGACCGGATCCCCAAACCGATGAGGGTACCGACGCCTCCGGATATACTATCTGAGGAGGACACCTGCTGCAATCCCTGTTGCATACCACCCTGATCTTCTTCGTATTTGTTCTTGATTTCGCTGTACGTTGACATGTTCCACCTTTATGTTTGCTACTTGGCGTAGCGCTTCCCAACCGTTCTTCACCTCGGTTGAAGTGTCATAATGATTTCCTGGCACAGTGGGCGATTCGATAGTCAACCAACTGACCTCTCCGGCAATTGGATGGCGCCTGATGATGAAAACCAGACCGCACCCAGACCCAAAAGCCCCACGGCGCGCAACTTACTTGTATACCCTCCCCACCACCCCATACCGCGTCGAGTGACATCTGGGGCACTCGCGCCCGCCATTGCTGCCTGGGCAGCGGTGACAAAATTCAGTGCGACAGCTATCGCACTGGTAGATCTCCATGTGCGAAGCAAGCCAACTGTCGGGCTTACTGCCACAACGTGGACACTGATAGTAGTTTGCCATAGGATCTCCTCAAATCAATTGCACGAACCACCGCGGGTTCTCCAGATTCATATGTTTGAGCCAAACTGCGCCAGCACGCGCATTGTCTGTTCGAACTCCTGGCCGTACTTTTGATGCTCCTGGTCGCGCCAGGTGTCGCCCAGTAGGCGAAATTGGGCGTTCAAGCAATACACAAGGAACGGCTGACGTCTATGAGACGCCAGCCTTGCGTGCGTCAGGTGTTTGACCAGGCGTCCGCCGGCGCGCCGTAGGGTCGGAACTTCTCCAGGCGTCCTTCATCCTCGCTGTAGAACAAGGCGCGATAGGGACCGAGCTTGCCGGCGGCCGGCGTGTCGAGCAGGGCAGACGAGTCTTCGGCGCTCATTTGGAAGGCCACGCGCAGGCCGAACTCGCGCAGGGCGCGGCGGTCGAGCGTGCGGTTGAGGTTCGTCATCGTGTCGCACCAGACCAGCGTGTGGATGCCCACGTCTGGGCCTTCGCGCAGGATCGTGGCGAACTGCTGCGCGGGGCTGACCGCGGCCGGCGGCGCGTCGAACGCGGCGAAGCTGCCGAGACCCTCTTCCTGGCGCAGATCACGCGCACGTTGCAGGCCGTGGACAAACAGGAAGCGCGGCCGGCCGGGCGCGGCCTCATCCTCCATGCGCCGCGTTACCTCCGCGGCCAGCTCATCCAGCAGCGCAGGCAGTTGACGGCGCTTGCCCAGCGTGATCGGCCGCGGCAGCCTGGTCGCCAGCCGCGTGTAGAAATCAGCGTTGGCCTCGTCGGCCTGGCTGAAGTCCAGCAGGGTGATGGCCGCGGCATCGCCGGTCGGCGCCTGGGCCGCCAACGCCAGCAGAGCCGCGCTGAACAGGCCGAACGCGGCTTCTTCGTTTTGACCGACGATCAACAGGTTGGCGCCGGCCTGCTTGCGGAAGGCCGCGGCCAGCGGGTCGCGGATGGCGATCGGGTCGCCCAGCCAGGCCAGGGGCGCTTTGGCGTCCAGCGGCCGGCCCGCCAGCAGGGCGTTCAGCGCGGCGTTCTTTTCGATCTGCGCCGGCGCGTTGCCTTCGAAGATGATGGGCGGGGTGTAGCGGCCGAGTTTTTGCGCGGCGAAAGCCTGCAGCTCAGCCAGCAACGCCGCCCGGCGTTCGTCTTCCAGGTAGGCCACCTGGAAGGGATTGTTGCCTTCGGGTCGGCCGTTGGCGTTATTGTAAATCGCCTGCCCAGGTCGTTCCAGCAGGCGCGCGGCTGGATTGTCATCGGAGAGGATCAGCCGCGAGTCAGCATCGGAACACTGCAGCGCGATGCGCACGCCCATTTGATCCACCGTGGTGCGCGGCAGCGAGTAGGAGCCGGCCAGGGTTTGCGAGGCCAGCAGGACGTGGATGCCGAAGCTGCGACCCTGGCGCACCAGCTCGTCCAGCAGCTGCGTGGCCTGGCTGGCGATGGCGTCGTCGTCGCTGAAGAAGACCTGGAATTCATCCACCAGCAGGAGAACGCGGGGGAGCTTTTCGCGTGTCCGCGCCCGGTAGTCGGCCAGGGTGTTGACGCCCGCGGCGGTGAAGAGTTTGCCGCGGCGATCGCCCTCGGCTTTCAGGCCTTGCAGCACGCTGAGGCCAAACTCGCGCTCGCTTTCGATGGCGACGACGCGCGCGTGCGGCAGCAGGCAGCGGGCGTAATCCTGGAACTCCACCCCCTTCTTGAAATCCACCAGGTAGAGCTGCACCTCATCCGGGCTGTAGGTCAGCGCCAGGTTGGTGATGATCGTGTGCATCAGGGTTGATTTGCCGGAGCCGGTCTTGCCGACGAGCAGCGCGTGATGCGCGGTGCCCCTGCCGCCCAATTCCAACTCCTGCACCTTGGTCGCGCCCGACGGCCCCAGCTTGACGCGCAGGCTGTCGGCCGTCGTGGCATTGGCGTCCCACCAGCGTTCGCGCGGGGGCGCGATGCGCTCGAACGGCACCTGCACGATGCTGGCCTGCTTGGCGCCTTCGCCCGCGGCCTTGATGATGCGGTCGAGCAGCGCGGCCGGCGGCGGCTCGTCCAATGTCAGCGTGAAGTCCTGGAAATCCGGATCGCGCCAGCGCCAGGCCGCGCCGTCCCAGGCGATGACCGTGGCGGCGCTCTCCAGGTCGGCCAGGTTGAAGCCGTAGGGCAGCGGCTTGCTCGTGTCTACGAGGACGATGGCGTAGACGCCGCAGCGCGGGCCGTTCTGCGCGATGCTCACCAGTCGCCGCGCCGATGCCTCGGTGAAATTGGCCGGGAAGTCGAAGACCAGCAGCACGCGGTACGCTTCGGCCACCTCGCCGGCCTGCGCGTTGTACTCCTCGATGGTCGCGAACTGGTTGCGCAGGTACTTCTGGATGACGTTCTCCATGTGCTCGGCCAGCGCGGCCAACTGCGCCTCGATCTGCATCGGCTCGCTCCACGCCTTGCCCGTCACCAGCGCTTCGTCGTAATCGGCCAGATGCATGAACGGCGCCACATTCTGGCCCAGGCCGACCGGGTCCACGAAGGTGAAGCGCAGCTTGCCCGGCGGGATGGTCGCCAGCAGCCGCGCGGCGAGCGATTGCACGGCGCGGGCCGCAGCCGCTTTGGATGCGGGGTCGGCCTTGAGAAGAACGGAGGTCGCGCCGGGAAGGTGGAGGAGCGCAGGGAGGCGAAAATCCTGCACCGGTTTTGGCGCCGCCAGCTCGCCCAGGCGCGTGATGCCGACCGCGTGGGGCTGGTGCAAACCGCCACCGCCAAATTGCGCCCACGGCAGGCTGGTCATCGGCAGGCGCAGCGCCTTTATTGAAGCCGTCAGCCCTGCTGCTCGCTGAGACATGGATGCATTGGCAGCCTTCTTTTTTGTTTCGTACTCTACGTCAATTGCTTGAATTCTGCGGGTGTGGTCTGCTTGGATGCTTTGCAGCGCTTGGGCATGCGCCGCCCTGGCGCGTGGACCCAGAGTGGTTACTGCGGAAGCCAGGGCGTTGTTTTTCTTCGCGCGGAGATAGAAAAACAGAAGAACAAGGCCAATGAGAATAACCCCGCAGATGAGGATGGTTGTCATGTCGCTCATGTTGATGTAGTCTCCTCGGTCATGATTCAAGCTGCTATTATGTAAGCACCGCTCTCATATCTCGAATTCTGCCTTAACACCAAGAGCTTTCAGCACAGGGATATAGTTGCGGGCCCACCGCACACTGCAGTCAAACTTGAATCCGGATTTTACTGGAGCTTCGACGCTGATTCGTAAGATATCTTTCACTTTAGCCTGATCAACATCGGATGGAACATCCACTAGTCTCAAGATAACTACTCTTGTCTCTAAGCTAGTAAGAATGCCTTCCATCTCTGATACGCACTCTGTTAGTGTCCGTACTGGATCCGAAATCGGCATCAATGGAGGGGTTTCAACGGCTGCGCTGGATGCCTTGGCGCTCGTAGATTTGACTACGGCTCGAGCGCCTTGCTCAAGATCGAGAAATTCTGCGAGTTGGGCATCATATGGCCTGTTCGCATCGAGACGCGCTTGTTCTGCGGCGGCTATCTCGCGATCCCGCGCAGCCGTTATGACATCCATCTGCTCCTTCTGACGGCGTAGTTCGCGTATCGAGCGCGCAAGTTCACGAGGTTGAACAATCAGATTGGGTGTGGTCATCAGTTTCCTCCGAGTGATTGTGGGGTGCGGGCGTTTGGATCACGAATGCACGAAGAATTGCGAAGACGCGAAGCACGAAGGGCGCGAAGGCGTTTGCCACGGGGATGCACTGCGCGTTCTTCGCGCTTCGTGAGCTTCGTGCCGCTTCGCGTCTCCGTGATCCAAACGCCCCCGTGCTCCAACATCTTACTTCACCGCGCGCTGCGCCTTGGCAATCACCTGCGCCAGGCGCTCCAGACTGCGCTGCGCGGCCTGCGTCTGCTGCTCCAGCGGCTGCCAGAAATGCGCCGCAAAGTCGTCGTGCACCTGGTCGCTCCAGGTTTCGCCGGTCGCGTCCCAACGGGCCTGCAGCAGCTTCCAGGCGGCGTCGAGATCGGCGGCGTGGGTGGAAAGGGTGGTCATGAGTTTATTACCTTTGCCGGGATTGTCGTCCAGCCCAACTCCTGTGCGACCGCCAGCCGGTGGTAGCCGTTGAGCACGCGGTAGCGGTCGCCAACCTTCTCCAGCGCGATGGCGCTCTCGCCGTAGAAAACCCGGTAGATGTTGTGGTAGCTTTGCACCTCCGACAGCCCCTTCGCCCGACTCTCATCGTAAAGCTGCTGTTCAGTCGCGCCCTCGCCAATCCAGCGGCGCACCTGCGTCAGCTTCTCGAAGCCCGCGACCATCTCCGCCTTGGACACTTTGTGGTAGTCGGCTGCGTCGTGCACCGGTGAATCGCTAAAGTCAATCATGTTCAAGAGAATATCGTGGATGTCGGGATGGCGTTCTTGCAGGGTGAGTTCCCGGCCAGACGAGTCTGGTACTCCAGAGGCGCTGGAAGGACCGTCCTCGCCTGCCCGTCCCATGGCCGCGCCGATAACTACCCCGGCGCCGAACGCGAGCGCCCCGGCGAGTACGCCGCCAGCGGACATGCCGCCTGACGCATACGACCGCAGTACGGTGACCTTGCTGCGCAGGACTTCGATGGATTTTACCGTCTCAGTCTGTAGGGTGACGTGCAGGCGGTTGGCGTCGCGGGCGTAAATTTCCGCTTCGGCCTGGACCGCCTGCCGCGCCTGGGTCGCCATGCGCTCCTCGGCCTCGGCCTGCGCCAGGCGGCGCCGCGCGTCGAGAAACGCTTGTTCTTCACGGCCGCACGATGGCGGATGATCGCGATCGCCGGAACTGAGGCAGCGTTCGTACGCCGCGCGTGCGCGACGTTCTTCCTCACGCCCGCGCTGCACCTCGGCGCGCCAATGACGCTGGCGCTCCTCCAGCCAGTCGAGCGTGCGCTGCACTTCGCGGGCGATTGCAGCCAGCGTCGCCTGCGCCTGGTCGGCGTAGCGAACCAGGCTGGTCTGCAGCTCTTCCAGGGCGTCAATCGCGCGAACTTCGACGGTTGGGGACATGGTGTGTGTTAGCGCTGCGACAGGTATTCGCGCAGGCGGCTGGCCTTGCGCAGGAGGAATGGAATATGCTCATCCGAGGCGCGCATGAACTGCGCCAGCACGCGCATCGTCTGTTCGAACTCCTGGCCGTACTTCTGATGCTCCTGGTCGCGCCAGGTATCGCCCAGTAGGCGGAATTGGGCGTTCAGGCGTGTCATGCTTTCTTTGAGTTGGCCGTTGAACTGCTTGAGGTCGCGGGCAAAGCGCTCTAGCTCTTCAGGGTTAGCAATGGCTTGCGACATAGCGGGTTGCTCCTTGTCCAGGCGATACAAAGGAACGATTGGAAGTGGCGCCATTGTAGCCGTTTTTTTTTTTTTTCGCAAATCGGGCCTAGTTTGGAAGGCAGCGGGCGCGCGCTGTTGCCACAACCAGGTCAACATGGTAAAATAGGGACATCGAATAGCGGCCGCCTTCATTTGGCGCCCTGGGTGAGGTCAAGAATAGAAGGAATGACACACAAGCCTGGCAACCAATCTGATCTGCCTGTGTCTACAGCCTGGTTGTTCCCAGAGTACAATTTCGCCGACATGGATGTACGCAAGCATCGCTATGTGATCATGGAGCGTATCCTCGAACGCGGCGACTGGAACGAGATCAATTGGCTCTTTGACCGTTATCACACGCGCGGCGTGCGCGCCTGGATACGCCGTTGGGGATTTCGTGCACTCTCGCGGCATTCCTTTGCCCTTTGGAAGCTCGTGCTCAACATCCGACGCTTCGACACCCCTACGTGGGCGCTCGATATGCAAGCGGATAAGTGGTGATCTCATGCCCATCCTCGTAGATCCACACTGGGAGATGATCACGCCAGGCTGCCGTCAGGCGCTTGACGTTCTGCGCGACCAACCCTTTATCCGCTCTTTCTATCTGGCTGGAGGAACTGCATTGGCCTTGCAGATCGGCCATCGAGTTTCCAATTTGCAGCCATTCTGGCGCGTGCGCTGGCCTACTTCGATGACGCCGAGCAGCAGCCAATGCCAGAGATGACGAAGCGAGTCAAATGGGCAGAGGTCAAACGCTACGCAGAGGCTGGAGCGCGCTACATCGTGGAGCAGCAGCGCGCCCAGGCTCGACGTCCAGAGATGTGACAGGCCATCCGGTTGAGCGGCCGCGCTCCCTTTTGACACTTTCCCCTTCCTGGCGCATACTGCGGCCATGAAACCATCACCGCTGGAAAATCGCGCGACGCGGCCGCTGCGCTTGCCCTTCCTGCTTTTGGGCGGACTTGGCCTGCTGGCCGGCCTGTGGGCCGGGCTGCTGCGCATCGGTTGGCGCCTGCCGCCGCTGAGCGCCACCCTGGCGGCCTATCATGGCCCGCTGATGATCGGCGGCTTCCTCGGCACGCTCATCTGCCTGGAACGTGCGGTCGGGCTGAATCGCGCCTGGACCTATGCGGCGCCCCTGGCGGCCGGGTTGGGCGCGCTGGCCCTGGTGCTGGGGCTGCCCATGCCGGTCGCGCCCCTACTGTTACTCGTCGCTAGCGTACTTCTGGTCGCCATGTTCGTGGTCATCTACCGCCTGCACCCCGACGGCGCGAGCGCGGTGATGAGTGTGGGTGCTCTATTGTGGGTGGTGGGCAATCTGCTCTGGCTGCTAGGACGCCCGCTGGCCGCGGTCGTGCCCTGGTGGGTCGGCTTCCTGGTCGTCACCGTGGCCGGCGAACGCCTGGAACTCTCGCGCGTGCTCATGCTGCGGCCCGGCATCCTGCGCTCGTTCTTTGCAGCCGTGGCGCTGTTCGTGGCCGGCCTGGCGCTTTCGCTGTTCAACCTGGCCTGGGGCGTGCGCGTGGCGGGGGTGGGGCTGTTGGCGCTGGGCGCCTGGCTGTTACGCTATGACATCGCCCGGCGCACGATTCGCAAGCAGGGATTGGCGCAGTTCATCGCCGCCTGCCTGCTCCCCGGCTATGCCTGGCTGATGCTGGCCGGCGGCGCGTGGGCCTGGTGGGGTGAGCGCTTCCTGGCCGGGCCGCCCTACGACGCCATGCTGCACATGATCCTGCTCGGCTTCGTCTTCTCCATGATCTTCGGCCATGGCCCGATCATTCTGCCGGCCGTGCTGCGCCGGCACATGCCGTTTCTGCGCGTCTTCTATGCGCACCTGCTCCTGCTGCACCTCTCGCTGGTCCTGCGCGTGGTGGGCGATCTGGCGCCCAACCAGACGCTGCGCGCTTGGGGCGGACTGCTCAATGTGCTGGCGGTGCTCCTCTTCCTCGCCAACACGGTGAACGCGGCGCGCCAGGGTCAGGCCAGCGTCGGCGCGTCTATCTCGGCTCCATGAAACAAATCGGTGTGCATATATAGATCCCCCAGCTCGAAGCCCAGGCGGCGGTAGTAGTCACGCGTGCCGGTTGCGGCGATGACGGCCAGGCGATCAAAGCCGTGGTCGCGCGCCAGTGTACGCGCGGCGTGAATGAGCCGGCTGCCCACGCCCACGTGCTGCGCCTCGCCGCGGCTGTCCGAGCCCACCACGAGGGCTGGGCCATAGACGTGAACCTCACGAATCATCGCTGCGCCGTGAATCTCCGCGCTCACGTCGGCCGGCGTCAGCGGATGGCCTGCGCCGAACGGCCGCGGCAGGGAAAGACGCAGAAAGCCGGCCAGCCGACCCGCGGACGTGCGCATGCGCAGGAACCATTCCTGGCTGATGTCGGTGGGATGGCAGAGCATGTCCAGCGCCAGGTCCTGCGGCTCGATGACATGCCCCCGCACCTCCTGGCAGCGGATGCACTGGCAGACCAGCCCGCGGCGGGCCATTTCCTGCTGCACCACCTGGCGCAAGTTCACGGCGCGGTTGCCCGCAACGATGTTGTTGGACGGAATGTCGCGAATCACGCGGTTAAGGCGGCAATCGGGCGGCACCAGCGTCTTGCAGCGGATCAGGAGTTCCACCAGTTCGTCTTGCGTGTACGGCTGATAAGCGCCTGCCCGCCAGTGCGTCATCAGCTCCGTGCCGTCCAGCAGCGAGCAAGGATAAATTTTCAGCTCGTCCGGTCGCAGCGCCGGATCGCTCCAGAGGCGCTGAAAATCGGCCAGGTCGCTCTCCGGCGTCGCGCCGAGCAAATTGGGCATCCAGTGCAGATGCAGCTTGAATCCAGCGGCGCGCAGCAGGCGCACCGCGCGCCGGCTTTCCTCCACGGTATGCCCGCGTTTGTTGAGCGTGAGAATGGAATCATCCAGGCTTTGGATCCCCAGTTGCACCTTGGTGACGCCCAGGCGCCGCAGCCACAGGACTTCCTCCGGTGTGATCCAATCGGGCCGCGTTTCGATGACCAGCCCCACGTTGCGATGCGGCGCGGACTCGTTCACGCGCTGCGCCTCGGCCAGGCTGGCGGCCGGCTGCTCGTTCATGGCTTCGAGGCAGCGCCGCACGAACATCTCCTGGTAGGCGCGCGGATAGGCGGACCAGGTGCCGCCCAGGATGAGCAGCTCGATCTTGTCCGCGGCGTGGCCGATGCTCTCCAGCGCGGCGATGCGGCCGGCCGTCTGCGCATACGGATCGAACTGCTCCAGGTACGCGCGCTGCGCGCCCGGCTCATCGCGCAGGTAGCTCTTAGGCATCAGTTCATCGGTAGGGCAAAAGATGCAGACGCCGGGGCAGGCGTATGGTTTGGTCAGGACAGCCACCGGGGCTACGCCGGAAATGGTGCGCGTCGGCTTACGCTGCAAGCGCTTGAGCGTCTCCCGGTCAAGATCAAGGCGCCCATCCGCCGCCAGCGCCTGGTAGGCCTGCACGAGGCGATCGCGCGTGAACAGCGCCGCGGCCTCTGGCCCCAGGTGCTGGCGCGCCAGGCGCTCCAGGCTGCGCCGTGACCACGTGGGCAGGCTTTGCACCTCCTGCAGCAGCGCCAGCAGCGCCTCCGCGTACGGCGCGATGTCCAACGGCGCGGCGTGCGCCTGACGCCATTGGGCCAGGCGGTCAGGATCAAATGGGTCGGGTTTTTCGGTGACGAGTTCAAGCATCTCTAAATTTCTCTGCGCCTGCACCATACGCTAAAATCCGATCATGAGTCTGTCACCATGAATCCAGACATCGCCCAGCGATTGCTGACGCTCAACCAACAGTTCTACACCGCCCGTGCGGCTGCGTTTGCCCGTTCACGCGGCGCGGGCCAGGCCGGCCTCTTACGCTCCTTGCCCTATCTGCCGCCGACGCCCACGGTGTTGGACCTCGGCTGCGGCAATGGGCGCCTGGCGCGCTGGCTGGCCGGCCAGCGGCTGGGGGCGACGTACGTGGGGCTGGATGCCAGCGCCGGCCTATTGGCCGCGGCGGGTCAGACCATCCGCGACCTGACCGGCGTGCGTGCGCATCTGGTCATGGCCGATGTGACGCAGCCGGACTGGCCGGCGGCTTTGCGGCCATTGACGCCAGCCGGCGACCGTTTTGACGCCATCTACCTGCTGGCGCTGCTGCACCACCTGCCCGGCTTTGAGCTGCGCGCGGCGGTGCTGCGCCAGGCCCGCCAACTGCTGGCGCCGGGCGGGGTTTTGATTGTTTCCTACTGGCAATTTCTGGATGAGGCGCGCTGGCAGGAACGCGTCCTGTCCTGGGAAACCGTGGGGCTGACGGCCCGGGACGTGGAAGCCGGCGACGCGCTGCTCGATTGGCGCCGCGACGGCCCGGGGCTGCGCTACGTGCACCACGTTACCCCCGCGGAAGCCAGCGACCTGGCACGCGCCGCCGGTTTGCAGGTCAGCGAAAGCTACTACGCTGACGGTCAGAGCAAGCGTCTCAACCTCTTCCAAATCTGCCGTGCGTGACGGCCCTGTGCCGCGCTGGCCCGGTCAGGGCGATGACAGGGCCACCAGCGGCAGCCACAGGCGGCTGCGGCCGCTGAACATCGGATAGTGCGCGCCCAAATCAACCAGGCCGCTGTCGCCAACGCCATCCGTGCGCGTGGTCCAGCGATTGAGACCCAACGATGCCGCCGCCTGCGTCCCCATGTCCACCAACGGACTCGTACGATTCTGTCCGGCCGCCACCTGGCTCAAGTAGAAGTGTCCAAACGGGCCACGGACATAGAGCGGGTCGAGCGAGACATCGCTGCTGCCAGCGGGCAGGCCGCGGTAGTTGGCGTCGAGGTTATTGTACACGTTGTTGCGCACCAGGGTGACCTGGCTGGCCGGGTCCACGCGGATGCCAATCGCATTGTCCGTGATGATATTTTCTGTTAGTCTGACGCCCGTCGCGGTCAACATGTTGATCCCTTCGCCCGCATTGTTGGCGATGGTGCTGTTTTTGATCACCGCCGGCGAGGAAGAGATATGAATGCCGGCGCCCGAATTGGCGGCGGCATTGTAACGAATCACGGTATTCGAGATGATGGGCGCAGCGCCGGCCTGAATCAGGAAACCGCCGCCAAAGGCGCCAGCTCTGTTGTTGAACACATGACCATTGAGAATCTGCGGGTTGCTGGCATTGACAAGAATGCCGCCGCCGCCGCCGCTGGCGACGTTGCCGCCCACCTGGTTGCCGTCCCAGGCGCCGCCGCTGTTGAACAGCGCCATACCGCCGCCGATAGCAGCCCGGTTCCCGTTGATGGTGTTGTCTGCCATGGTCAGCGTGCTGCTATCTTGCACCAGCACGCCGCCGCCAAGTTGCGCGGCCACATTCTGGCTTATGGTATTGCCCTGCGCGGTGAGGGCGCTGGCATTCAGCGCCAAACCGCCGCCATGCGTGCCCGCCTCGTTATAGCTGATGGTGTTGACGCGGAGCAGACCCGTGGCCGAGAACAAAACCACGCCGCCCCCCAAGGCGGTTGCGGTATTATGCGTAATGGTATTACGTTCCAGGGTGATGCTGGCTTGATCGTTGGCGAAAACGCCGCCGCCGTTGCCGACGCTGGTGTTGTCAGCAATGAGGTTGTCACGAATGATCGGCCGCGAGCCAGAGGTGACGCTGATGCCGCCCCCGTACTGGGCGCTGCGATTCGCGCGGATGGAGTTGCCGATGATGAGCGGCGCCGAGAGCAGTTCCACGTAGATGCCGCCGCCATCCTTGGCTTCATTGTTTTCGATCACATTCTGGCTGATGATCGGGTTGGAGAGGTTGTAAACTTTGATGGCGCCGCTGTTGCCGTTCGCCATGCTGGCGCGGTTGTTGGTGAACGTGTTGCGCGCCACTTCGCCGCCGGAACCGTACTGCACGCTCAGCGCCCCTGCATCCACGTTAGCCCGATTCTGGTCGAAGAGGTTCTGGCTAATCGTTATCTGGGCGCCCTGGTTGGCGACCATGCCGCCGCCATAGCGTGTAGCCAGGTTATTGCGGAACGTATTTCCTGTGACTGAGACACTGGCAGCCTGCACCACCAGGCCGCCGCCGTCCACACTCTGATTGCCTTCGAACAAGTTATTCGCAATGGGTGAAGTGGCCCCGGAGAAGATTTTGACCCCGCCAGCAATGGCATTGGATCCCTGCGTACGGTTATTGCGGAACACGTTATTGCGCAGTGCGGTGCTGGCGCCATCCTGCGCCACGATCGCGCCGCCGTGGCCTGCCGCCGCGACATTGCCCTCGAAGGTGCTGAACTGCACCTCGCCGCCGCTGCGTTGGGCAAAGACAGCGCCGCCGCCGTGCTGCGCCGCCTGGTTGGCGCTGAACAGAGTGCCAGTGATTGTCACCGTGGCGTTGGCGCTGTACAGCCCGCCGCCGTTCTGGGCCTGGTTGCTCGTCAGGGTACTGCTGGTGATGATGCCAACGGTTTGCAGATCAAGAAATATGGCGCCCCCGGTCGTACCCGCGGTGTTGTTGCGCAGGGTGCTGCCAGAGATGATGACGCGTCCTCCGTTGAGAACCGCCACGCCGCCGCCGGTGCCGCTGGCCTGGTTGCCCTCGATGATGACATTTTCCAGGGTTGGCGTGGCGTTCTGAATCAACACACCTGCGCCCGCAGGCGCGCGCCCGTTGCGCAGCGTTATGGTGCGCACCACTGTGCTTGTCCCAATGGAGCTTTGCGTGGCGCGCACCACACTGTTACGCTGACCTCCGTCCACAATCGTGGTCGCGGCATTTTCGCCTTGCACAATCACACCGGCGCGTAATTGCAGGTTTTCATTATAGGTGCCAACGCTCACGGCCACAATATCGCCAGCCGCAGCACTATTGATGGCATCTTGAATTCGGGTGAAGTTGCAGCCAGAGGCACACACCGTGATGACAACACCGCGTTCAGCCAGGGGCATGGCCCATAAAGGCGTGGAAGGCGCCGCAAATAGACAGCAGAGCACGATGACAATGACCATCTGCGACAATTTCGTGCAGGAATTAGGCAACATGGACGGTCTCCTCGCGAGCAGTATGCGACAACGCAACAATGATGCAACCTTGTCACACGAGAATAGGAAGTGGACGTATTCTAACACAAGCCGGCGCCTTCGTAAATCCCCCCTGATGCCCCGTGTGTCGTTCAAGCTGACAGTCATCCGGGCCAATAACAGTCACGGCAACCAGGGCTAACTGACGGCGATCGGTCCTCAAGTTAGACGCCGCCCCGCTGACTGAGGCTGGCCAGGCCACTTTGCTAACGTCCGCGCCACACCATGGGAAACCACTGGCGCGGCTGACCGGTGAAGGGAAAATAGTGCACGCCCAAATCTACCAGGCCCCTATCGGGTACGCCATCGGTGCGGGTTGCAACCTCGTCGAGTCCAACCTCCGCCGCGGTTTGTTGACCAGCGTCCACCAGCGGGCTGGTAGATCGCTGACCGGCCGCGCGCTGGCTGAGGTAATAGCGCCCGATGGGCCCGCTGACATGCTGCGGATCTACCGCCAAATCGGTGGCCCCGCGTTGGATGCCGACATAATCTGCGTTGTTCTGCCACAGATCGTTGCGCGCCAGAACGGCTTGGCTGCTGCCGCTGGCGCCGATGCCAACCCGCTGGCCGCTGATTACGTTGCCGGTGATCTCAACCCGACCTACATTGAAAAGCCACACCCCATCCCCTGAGTCGCTGCTGCCATTTTCAGCGATGGTGTTATACGCCAAGCGCGGGTTGGCCGCCGACACCATGACGCCGGCGCCTTGACTGCCTGCGCGATTGCCGTAGATCTCATTGCTGAGGATCGTGGGTGCAGCGCCGTTCTGCACCAACAAGGCGCCGCCCGTGCTGTCTGCGTTGTTCGACAGAAACCGATTCGCAAAAACCATTGGGTTGCTGTGATTGATGGTTATTGCGCCGCCGCCGCTGCGCGCCGTGTTGGAGGCAAATTGATTGCGGCTGACTTGCCCATTGGTGTTGAGCAGCAGCATGGCCCCGCCAGTGCCGTTGGTCGCTTGATTGCGTATCACCTGGTTTCCGGTGAACCGCAGATTCGGACTATCTGAGACAGATACGCCGCCGCCCGCGCCCGCGGTGTTGAAACCAATCACACTGTCAAGGATCTGCGGCTGTGAGCTGCCCTGGATGAGCAATCCCCCGCCATAGGTCCCGCCCTGGTTCCAGCGGATGGCCTGATTGACCATCGTGGGATGACTGGCAATCATCGCCACACCGCCGCCGCCCTGTATCGCCTGGTTGAACTCAATTTGGTTATCGCCCATCTGCACCTGCGTCACGCTGCTCAAGAAGACGCCGCCGCCCATCGTGGCCCTGTTGTGACTAATGGCATTCCGCCGCACCTCGGCTGGGCTGTCTGCTTGCAGCACCAACCCACCCCCCAACAGTCCCGCGCTGTTGCCCTGGATCACGTTGTCGCTCACCTGCGGGTTGCTGGCATTGATCAGCACGCCGCCGCCATTGACGGCCGCCTGGTTATCCTGAATCTGATTGCCGTGCAGGGCGCCGCCAGCAGATACAAACACGACCCCGCCGCCATTGCTGCTCGCCACATTGCCGCTAATCGAGTTCTGGTCAATCGTCGGTTGGGATTGGTCATTGACAAAAATCCCGCCGCCATTATAGGCCGCCGTGTTATCACTGATGAGGTTATTGCGCAAGACGGGCGCGGAACTGCTGTTGATCACCACACCGCCGCCGTAACGCGTGGCATGATTGGCGCGGATGCTGTTGCCTTCGATGAGCGGAGTAGAAGACTCTTCGATGTAAACGCCGCCCCCATCATAAGCTTCGTTGTTCTCCACCGTGTTTTGGCTCAGGGTGGGCGACGCCCCGCCGTAGATCTTGATGGCGCCGCCAATGCCGGCCGCCCCACTGGCCCGATTCGAACGAAAGGTGTTGCGACGGATGTCTCCGGTTGAATTGTTCTGCACAATCAGCGCGCCGCCATCCGTGCCCGCCACATTGCCCTCGAAGCGATTATCCGTGATCGTCACGACGCTGCCTTCGTTGGCCACCAGGGCGCCGCCATACTGGGTGGATTCGTTGTCCAGGAAGACGCTGGCGCTGAGCGTCAAACTTGCGGCCTGCACCAAGAGGGCGCCCGCGTCCAGGGCGTCATTGTCCGCGAACGTGCTTTGGTCAATCGTGACGTTCGCACTGGAAAAGACTTTCATCGCGCCGCCCAGGCCATTGGCCGCTTGATTGTTGCGGAAGGTGCTGTCGCTCACGGAGACCGTCGAAACGTCCTGGATGACGACCGCGCCGCCGTGGCCGTTCACTGCGCGATTGCCCACAAACGTTGCATGGGCAATCGTTCCCGTGCTGCGCTGAACATAGGCAACCGCGCCCGCGTGACCGGTCGCCACGTTGTCGGTAAACGCAACCGCGTTGAGCGAAACGTTGGCGTTGACCACATACAGCGCGCCGCCATCACGCGCCTGGTTGCCCTGAAAGCGCGCGCCATCAACGCTGCCGCTGGACAGAATGTCGAACATGACGCCGCCCGCGACGCTGGCGCTGACATTGTTCTCCACGGGGGTATTCGCCAGGCTCAAGAATGCGCGCGCCCCGGCCAGCGCCGCGCCGCCGCCGCTGGTAGCATTGTTCGCGCTAATCAGGCTGTTCACCATCTCCAACCGCGAAGTATTCCCCGAGACGGCCACGCCGCCGCCGCGGTTCGCGCTGTTATTGCGCACCACCACATTGGTCAAGGTGACGCTGGCGCCGTCCAAGACAGCCACGCCCCCGCCTTGGTCTTGCCAGGCCACATTGTTCTCGATGACCAGGTTGCTGAAAAGCGGCGATCCCTGGCGCACCAGGATGCCACCGCCGCTTGTCGCGCGTCCGTTGCGCAGGGTCAGGCCGCTGACGATGGTGTTCGAACCGATGCCCGCGGTCAGCGATCGCACGACGCTCTGGGTGGCGCCGCCATCCACGATGGTCGCGTCGCTGCCGTCGCCCTGGATCGAAACGCCGGCGCGCAGCACAATGTTTTCCTGATAGACCCCCGGACAAACCGATATGACATCGTCGCCGTTCGCCGCATTGACGGCCGCCTGAATCGTCGTGAAATCGCCGCCCGTGGCACACACCGTGATGAGGTTGCCCGCGGCGCGGGCCGGCGGGCAGACTGCCAGGACGAGCATACTCGCCCACAGCAGTACGCGCCACATGGGTCGTTGACCGCCCTGGCGCCATTGTTTCGCGGCAGTTGTGAACGAGGATTTGGATAGATCGCTCGTTTTGTTTCTCATGCTATGCTGCCTTTCCCAGGCGTCTGCCAGCATTTATGGCCCCGGCAACGCCTGGCGAGAATGGCCCAACGTCCGTGACGCCTTGCCTGGGGGCGTCAACGCACCCTTTGGGCAATACCATACAGCCATCAGGTCACTATGAATTTGGTAGCATCGGGGATCGTGCATGCAACGGACTTGGAGTTCGCTCGTCTATACGATAAGACTCGTGGGCGCAAGATCGCCCTTGAGGTCAACGACGCCATGCCAGTCTGCTTGATAGCATGCGGCGGCTATCATGGTCGGGAAGCGCACACTTTACCGTAACAGTATAATGCCACAATTGCGCCCAAGATGCAAGCCTTTTTCCGATACAAAACCGATACCCGTTGAATTCGAACCAAAAATGCCGGCCTGGAGACCAGAACGTTGGCCTCCAGGCCGGCATATTGCTTCGCCGTGCCATGGATGGGAGATTGTGTTACGTGGAGATGGCTGGTCAACCCAGCAGGGAATGCTCGTCGAGATCGGCCGCGGCCGGCACATCGAGCAGATGCAAGATGGTTGGCATCACGGCCCGGATGTCCACTTCCTGCGGCGGCAGGGTGCGCCCGCCGATGTAGAGCATCGCATCGTCGTAGGTGTGCATGCCGACCATCATCTTGTCCTTGTAGGTGAATGTCTCTTTGGCCAAAGCGCCTTTGGGGTCGTAGCCGTTGGCTGGGGCAAGAATGATGTCGGCGGCGAGGTCGAGATAAGGCCCGCGGTAGATTTCCTCACGCCGATAAGCCTTGAGCAGCAGCCGCTCGCCGCTCGCCGGGTCAGTCAGGGCCTCGGCGGCGTGAATCAACTCCTCACGCAGGCGCTCGTACTCCGCGCCGGGCGCCACACGTCCGTTCATCTCTCGCCCCTTCAGATTGATGAAAATGCGCCCCGGATCGAGGCTGTAGGCCAGCGATGTGGGCGCCAGCGCCGTCAGGTCCGGGCCTTTGATTTGTTCGGGCGGCTTGCTCAGCTTCAGGTATCCGGCCTGCGCCAACCAGTGATTATAGAAAACCTCTTGCTTGATCGAACAGAAGCCATGGTCCGACATCAACATCAGGGTGGTATTCTCGTCCAGCCTGGCGCGCACCTGGCCAATGGCCTCGTCAATACGGCGGTAGACATCGAAGAACGCCGGCGCCCATACGGGATCGTTCAGTTCCATCGGCTCGAAGTAGAAATGATGCAGACGATCGGTCTCCATGATGACCATCATGAAGTAATCCCAGTCTTCATTTTCGAGCAGGTAGAACATCGTGCGCACGCGCTTCTCGAGCGCGTCGAGAATATCAGCCATGCCGGCTTCGCGACTCTCGCGCGCCTTCCAGGGGTCGGTGTCCACGCGGTATTCAAGCCGCTGTAGTGTGGGCAAGAGCGACGCGGGATAAACTGTCTTTTCCAGGCTTGGACTGAGAAAACAGCCCACCAACACCCCATTCACCGGCTTGGGTGGAAACGTCACCGGTACATTGACGACCACCACGCGCTTGCCCGCGCGACTGAGGTATTCCCACAGGGTGGGCGACAGCATATTGCGCGCGGTCGGGATGTACGTCTTCAACGTGGCTGGATCGCGATCCACGAAGCCAAAGATGCCGTGTTTGGCCGGATTCTGCCCGGTCATGAAGCTGGACCAGGCGACCGAACTGACCCAGGGATAGACTGAGTGCATCGGACGCAGAGAGCCGACGCGGGTGAGCGCGCCGATGTTGGGCGTGATGCCTTCGCGGATCATCCGCTGCAACAGGGAATAGGGCGTGCCATCAAGTCCGATGAAACAGACGCGTTTGCGGACCGATTTGGCCGCTGGTTGGCTCTCTTTGCCGCGCAGGCGATTGAGAAAACTCATAATAACCCCCCCCCTGGAACGCAAAAGCGCCCGAACACTTTGGTTTCCGGGCGCTGGTGCTTTAGAGGTATCCCAGCGCCTCGAGGTGCGCAGAGATGGCCTTTTCCTCATCGTCTGAATAGCCATCCGACTCTGGCTCTGGCTCGACCAGGCCATGCCTTTCCAGGTAGGCCATGATGGCGCCAAAGCTTTCGGCTACGGTTTCAATGCTGCTGTTCACGTGGACTTCCGGGTGCAAGGGCGCTTCGTACGGATCAGAGACGCCCGTGAACTCCTTGATTTCGCCGGCCAGAGCTTTTTTGTACAGTCCCTTGACATCGCGCTGCATCAAAGTGTCGAGCGTGGCTTCCACATACACTTCGACAAACCTGTCGGCGCCGATCAAGGCTCGATTTTCATCACGAATGGCGCGGTAAGGGCTGATCGCGGAGGCAATCGCAATCACATCGTTGCGCGTCAGCAGGTTGCACACAAAGCCGATGCGCCGAATGTTCGTGTCGCGGTCTTCCTTACTGAATCCCAAACCCTTGCTCAGGTTCGTGCGCACGACGTCGCCGTCCAGCTTTTCAACCTTGAGGCCGCGCCGCTCCTTGAGTTCATCGTAGACTCGATCGGCGAGGGTTGTCTTGCCTGCGCCCGACAGGCCGGTGAACCACAATGTGAATCCTTTTTGAGTCATTGCTCTTTCCTAAATACATTCATAAATTGGATGGCCGGCGCCGCCATCGTGGGCGGCGCTGGAATGTCGAGCGCAGCCAAGATGGTCGGCGCGATCTGCTGCAATTGGAGCGGCTCGATCACGCGCCCGCCCAGGTCATGGCGCGGGTCAAAGGCGATGAAGATGCCGTGCCAATCATGGTTGGCGTCATCAGGACCAGTGTCGTTTTCAAAGCTGTGCACCTTCCCGCCGCCCACTGAACCGAGCGCGCGCCAGGCAAGATCGCCAAAATACACCATCAAGTCAGGCGCGATGTTCGTCGTTTGGCGATAGATACGCGCCGGCGCCACGGCTCTGGTGCCCAACAGACGGCCAGCTTGATCGGTCGTAGCTTCCAGCCGCTGGATCATCTCGTCCACAAACGCGTCATAGCCAGATTGCGGGATGACACCTTGTGGCTCCCGACCCGCCACATTGAAATGAACGCGCGCATAGTAGCCGCCGCTTCCCCAAGCCTTCGTACGACTCCAGTCTACTTCGCACTTTTCCAGCGGAACCTGGGCCGACGGATACTCTTTGAGCACCAGCAAACCTTGTTCGATGAGCCATTCGTTGATACAAAAAGCGCCCATCATCGGCCTGGCGCCATGATCGGAAACAATCATCACGAGCGTATCGTCGTCCACCTGCGCCAACGTTTCACCGATGAGGTGATCCACGTGGCGGTAGTAGTCCTTGATGGCGTTCTCGAACGGATTACCCGGCATGTAACGGCGATGACGAGGGTCCATGAAAGCCCAAAAGCCATGATGGATGCGATCGGTTCCCATTTCCACCATCATGCAGAAGTCCCATGACTTTTGCAGGAGGTGATTGAGCACCTTGAAGCGCTTGTTCGTCATGCGATAGAGATCGGCCAACAACTGCACCTTGTTGTCGGTGCGGAAGTTGTGAACATCCACCTCATACGCCGCGCCGTCGAGCGCCTGGCTGATTTCGTCTTTCAGCTCCGGCGGCCAGGTGAACTTCTCCGCGCCTGGCGGGGTCAGAAAACAACTGACCAGCCAGCCATGCATTGGCTTCACCGGATAGGTCTGCGGGACCCCGATCACCACGGAGCGCTTGCCGTGCCTGCCAATCACATCCCAGACCCGATCAACCTTGACCGATGCGCCGCTGGCAATCGTCATGCCTTCATAGGAATAGTCACGACGATTGCGAAAGCCGTAAAAGCCCAGCTGTCCGGGGTCCTGACCGCTGAGCATCGAGGCCCAGGCCGGCACGGTGATCGGCGGGTCGGAA
>UETR01000011.1_pt1 | contig 139114 bp, 110 predicted proteins | sample 1817881 | NCBI WGS metagenome assembly UETR01 (sample SAMEA4730918, study PRJEB27012) | Candidatus Amarolinea aalborgensis | place: Denmark | collected 2014-01-09
CGTGCTGTGACCGCTGCGGCTGTTCCCACAACCAGGTGCGGTTGGTGAAGATGCAGCCGCAGCGGTCGGTGTCTGCGTCGCGGGACGCACCCCCAACCGCAACGGTTGGGGGTGCTGGTGTGCGCGTTGCCTACGTGTGGACTACGGTGATGGATGGCAGATCAGGAGCGCGGCATCGTCAAGGACCGTACGGCTGATGCCGCCCGTGCCGTTGTTGTAGGTGCCGAACTGCAGGCGCAGCGTCTGACCCGCATACGGAGTCAGGTCGAGGGATGTGACCTCTCGCCAGGTTGGGTTGTTGATGCGCTCGGTCAGCAACCAGACGAGACTGCCGTCGCTGCGGATGGCGAGGACATAGAAGAAATCGGTGAGCAGCGGCGCCGACGGGACATCGCTGGCGTCGTGGCTTAGAAAGTGCTGAAGTTCCACCTCGTTGCGCGGCAGCATCTGCGGATCGGGCGGCGCTGCGGTCGCCTGGCCGCTGGCGCCGTCACCCCACACGTTGTAGCGCCAGAAGCGCACCTCTGACCTCCCCATCCCTGCCACGACCACGGCCTGTTCGACGGGCGAGTAGCTCTCGACGTTGGCGCCGCCCTGCGCGATGCCTGTGCGCATGGCGCGGCTGCCGCTGTGCACCGGTGATGTCACATAGGCGGCCAGCACCGGATTGGGGCGGATGACCCACGCCTCGTTGGTCTCGAAGCCGCCGTTCACCAGCATGTTGGAGCAGTCGGAGGGTGTGGGCGTCGCCGTGGGCGTTGGCGTCGGGCTGGCGCCGGCCGGCGGCGTCGGTGTGGGCGTAGCGTAGCCGAAGTAGACGTAGAACGCCCCGTCTGGGCTGTTCAGCCACACGCCATTGCTGCCGTCGGTCAGCAGGCCATCCACCGGCTGATTATCCCAGCTGTAGCCGCTGATCTTTTGCCATGTCTGGCCGTAGTTGAAGCCCTCGTACAGCCCGGCCGCCGTGCCCACATACAGGCGGCTGGGATCGTCCAGGCGATTGATGATCTCGAGCAGGCCATAGGTCTCTCGACCTGGCGCCCAGAGTATATTCTCCAGGCCTGCGGTGAAGCGCTGCCAGGCGCCGCCGCCGTTCAGGCTGCGCCAGACGCCGTTCGGCTCCACGAAATAGACGCGGCTGGGATGGGTGGGATCCACCCACACATCAGTAACTCCCCAGATGTCGTCATACAGCGGAGTCACCTGCTGCCAGGTCTGGCCGCCATTGGTGCTGCGGGCCACCATGCCGCCGCCGCCTTCACTGATGCCGCTGGCGTAGACCGTGGTCCAGCTCGGATCAATCGGCGCGATGTCCGACACGAAGTAGGCCCGCCAGAGGTCGGAGTCCTGGTGCTGCCAGGTGGCTCCACCATCGTTCGTCAGGTAGACGCCATCGCAGCCAAAGGCGTAGACCTTATTGATGTTGGTCGGGTGGGCCACGACCGGCTGCAAGTTGAGTCCGGCCGGCGCTTCAGCCCACGTACGGCCGCCGTCTGTGCTCTTGTACATCGGCTCATCGGGCCCACCGGCCAGGCAGCGCGGCGTCAGCCCAGACCAGATTACGCTGGAATTGGCCGGGCTGAAGACGAATTTCGGCCGCGGCGCGGCGTTGTTGACCAGGGTCCAATCGTTGTAGCTAATCCTGCGATGCAGCCCCGCGAAGCTGGTGGCGTAGCGGTCTTGCGTGCGATAGTCAGCGATCTGACGAATGGCGGGATAGCCATTGACGATCAGTTGATACTGGTTGCTGGGCGGTGGGGGTGGGCCTGGCGGCAGGCTGAGCGTATGCCAGGTGGCGCCCTCATCGTCGCTGCGCACCAACTGCGTGCTCCAGTCGCCGGTGTCGGTCAGGTTGACGTAGAGCGCGGCGCCCTGCGGCCCCCAACCGACGGCCAGCGGAACCACCGACTTGTTGGCGCCAAAGTCGTGCACGAGCTGCCACTGCACATCCTCAGGCGTCGGCGTGTTGGCGTTGAGGCTGCGCCAGAGCTTACCGGGGCTGCGGCTGCCCATGTACAACGCGTTGGCGCCGTTGTCGAAGGCCAGACCGGTATTCACGTAATAGCCCATGGTGGGCAGCGGCAGCCAGCGCCAGTTGCCCGCGTTGGTGCCGCGGTACAGGATTCCACCGCCGTATTTGGTGGAGGTGGTCAGGTACAGCGTATTGGGATCGTCCGGATCAATAATGATGGGGTTGGCTGCGGTCCAGCCGCTGAGGTCGCCGCTGGCTGCGCGCCAGATCTGCCCGCCGTCGTCGCTCTTGATCACCATCACACCGCCGCCGAAGTCGTGACCCCAGTTGGGCGCGGCCCAGAGCGTGGTAGGCCGGCTGTACTCCACCGACAGCGCGTGGGTGTGCACGGTGTGCAGCATCTGCCACTGGCCGTTGGCGTTGGTGCGGAACAGCCCGGCCTCCGTGCCCAGGTAGAGCGTGCTGGGGTTGGCGTAGTCCATGCCCAGGCCAGCCCGGCCCACGGCCGGCGGCACGCCTTGCGGCGCCGGCTGCCAGCTCTCACCGCGGTCTGCGCTGACCAGCAGCAGTTGGCTGTTGGTCAGCGCATACACCAGACCTGGCTCGCCGGGCGCCACGACCAACTCGCGCACACTGGCGGGGAAGACCGCGCCGGTTGGGGTGGGCGTGGGGGTGCGTGAGGGAGTGGCCGTGGCCGTATGCTGCACGGTAGGCGTTGGCGTTGCGGTCGGCTGAACAGCAGGCACGTTGTACTGGAGCCGGGGCAAGTAAAGCCAGGACGTCCACGGCGGAGCCGGCCGGCCATCGGGGGGAGGCGTCAGCATGAACCAGGGGTCTGGGGGAGGGACGGTGCGCCCCAGGCTCGCCGAAGCCACACTCGCGAGCACGAGCAGGGCCAACAGCGCGCCGCCGATGAGCATTAGTGATTTGGATCTCATGCTATCCTCCTGCGCAAGGGGAATTGCTGCCGCCAGTTGCCCAGCCAGGCGCCGGCAATCTGGCTGCGGGCATGACGACCTCGGCGCTGCCCAGGTCGTCTGCTTTCCCATTGTGATGACGCAGGCCGTCCTCAGGCGATGTGGTGACATTATGACCAGGCGCGCGCCAGGTCGCGGTGCTCGTATGAGCCGAGGCCGTCGCCCGCACGGAGGTGAATCCTGACCGCCGCATCTCGTCCATCCATTATCTCCCGCCCCGGCCATTTGGGCCGCAGATACGCCGATGTTATAATCACGCGACGCCGCCCCTGGCTGCACGATGCCGGCGGCGCTGAACCTGTTGTTGCGAGAATGAGTCCTATGCCTATCAAATCTGCTGTGAATCACCGCCGCGCCTGGGGCCTTCCCTGGCTGCTGATTGCGATCCTGTTGCTGACGAGCTGCGGTCAGCCCAACGCCGAACCTTCTCCGACCCCGACCAAAACGCCGAAGGCGCCGGCGGCCCAGGCCACCGACGCGCCCAAAGAGACGGCGCCGACCGCGACGCCGGCGCTGCTGCCCAGCGACACGCCAGTGTTGCCGACAGACACTCCGGTCCCTCCCACCCAGACGCCCACCAACACACCGCTGCCCAGCGGCTATCTCGATCCAGCCAAAGATCCGAACCTGGCGCCTTTCACCGGCCTGCCGCTAACTGACGCGGCCGTGCGCGACCGGCGGCCCCTGGCGATCAAGGTGGCGAATACCGAAAACGTGCGGCCGCAAAACGGCCTGAGCAAGGCGGACGTGGTGATCGAGCAGCGCGTCGAGTACAACCTGACCCGGTTTACGGTGATTTACTACAGCCAGGGCGCGGAGCGCGTCGGCTCGATTCGCAGCGCGCGCCTGCCCGACCTGGAATGGCCGGCGGTGTTCGACGCCGTGCTGTGCTTCTCCGGCGGCGTCGAGCCGGTGCGCCAGAAGCTGTACGCTTCGGATTTTGCCGATCGCATCCTGGAACAGGCGCGCAACGGCAGCGCCTACTTCCGCGATCCCAAGATCGCCGTGCCGAACAATCTCTTTGCCAGCACCACCACCCTGTGGAACGTGGCTGCGGCGCGCGGCTGGAACAAGCGCCCACAGCCGGCGCTGGGCTGGGTTTTCAGCGTCAGCCCGCCGGCCAGCGGTCGCGGCGTATCCAGCCTCAAGATTCCCTATCCCACGGGCAGCGATCGCGTGGAGTGGCGCTATGACGCGGGCAGCGGCCGTTGGCTGCGCTGGCAAGGGGGTGTGGGGCAAACTGATGCCACCACCGGCGCGCAGTTGACCAGCGCGAATGTCGTGGTCATGGCGGCCAATCATGTGCCGACCCTGATTTTGGAGCATGACACGGTGGATCGCGGCGTCAACCGCTCGATTGAGATCCAGGTGTGGGGCGAAGGTCCGGCCACGGTGTACCGGGACGGCCAGGCCTACCAGGGCAAATGGATCCGCAGCGGTCGCCAGGATCCCTTGCGCTTCGTGGACGCCAACGGCAACCTGATCCCGCTCAAGCCGGGCAATACCTGGCTAGAGTTGATCCCGCTCGACATGGCGGTGACGGCGCAGTAGGGAGACCAGAGACCAGAGATCGGAGATCAGAGATTGGGTGGTGGGGGTGTTGATGGGAAGAAGGATCAGATGAGGAAGCAGGTTGATTTGGGGAAGAGAAGAGAAACGGAGGTGAGGATGCGACGGCTGTGGGGTGTAGCGCGGGTGTTGATGGGAGTGATTGTGTTGTTGACCGGTGTGGTCGGGCCAGCCAGGGCGGCGACGACGCCAGCCGATGGCGCGGTCGCGCCGTTCACGGGGCTGCCGGTGCGCGATTCGAAAATTCTGTCTCGGCGGCCGCTGGCGATCAAGGTGGCAAATACCGCGAATGTACGACCGCAAGGCGGGCTGAGCAAGGCCGATGTGGTGATCGAGCAGCGCGTTGAGTACAACCTGACGCGCATGACGGCTATTTTCCACAGCCAGGGCGCGGAGCGCGTCGGTTCGATCCGCAGCGCGCGCCTGCCTGACCTGGAATGGCCGGTGATTTTCGATGCCGTGCTCTGCTTCTCTGGCGCTTCTACCGAAGTGCGCAAGATGCTGTACGAATCGGACTTCAAGGATCGTCTTTTGGAGCAGGCGCTCAATGGCCCGGCCTATTTCCGCGACCCCAAGCGCGCCGTGCCGCACAATTTGTACGCCAGCACGACTACGCTGTGGAATGTCGCGCAGAAGCGCGGTTGGAACAAGGCGCCGGAGCCGCGGCTTGGTTGGGTGTTCGACGCCAGCGCGCCGGCCGGCGGCAGCGCAGTCGCCAAGCTCAAGATTCCTTACCCCACGCCCAGCGATCGCGTCGAATGGCGCTACGATCTGGCAACAACCCGTTGGTTGCGCTGGCAGGGGAACGTGGTTCACAAAGATGCGGCTACCAACACGCAGTTGACTGCGGCCAATGTGGTGGTGATGACGGCTGTGCATGTGGCAACGCCAATCCTGGAGCATGGCACGGTGGATGTGGGCATCAATCGCTCGATCGAAATTCAGCTGTGGGGCGAAGGCGCGTTGACTGTCTACCGCGATGGCAAGGCCTACCCCGGCAAATGGGTGCGCGCAGATCGCCAGGCGCCTTTGACGTTCCTCGACGCCAACGGTCAGGTCATTCCGCTGCGACCCGGCAATACCTGGATCGAGGTCGTAACGCCCGAGATGAAGGTAACCGCACAGTAAGAAAGAAGAGTCCATGCCTGACGACATTCACAGCGACCCCTTGCCGGACCTGACCGCGCTTTCTGCGGCCGTGCGCGCGTACATCGAGACGCTGCAGGCCGAAAATCGCAGCCTGCGCGCGGAGCTGGAGCAGGTCAGGGGCGTGCGCCGCCCCGCGCCGCCCGCCGCGCCGCGCGCCAGCGCGCCGCGGTCGCCCGCGGCGGAGCGGGGCGAGCCCGAGCCGCTCAATCTACCGGCCGTTCAATATCCGCCGGACACGATGCTCATCAGCCTCAGCGGCCAGGGCATGCTCAAGCGCACGCCGCTCAACGCGTATGGAAAACAGCGCCGGGGCGGCATGGGCGTCTACGACATCAAGCTCAAGGACGACGACGCGCCCGCGTTTCTGCTGACTGCGCTGGCGAGTGAGACGCTGGTGGTGGTGACGACACGCTGCCGCACCTTCCGCGTCCCCGTAAACACCCTGCGCCTGGGCGATGTACGCGACCGGGGCGACAGCCTGGCCGAGCGCCTGCGCCTGACCGAGGGCGAGAAGATCGGCGCGGTGCTGGCGGTGAATGATGCCAACGAAAGCGACCGCCCCTGGGTGCTGCTGGGCGCGGCCACGGGCGTCGTGCGCCGCCTTCGCCGTAACGTCATCGGCCCTAACCTGGCTGACGGGACCATTTTGTACGATCCGAAGGATGGCGGCGCGCCGACCGTCATGTGCCTGAGCCGCGGCGATGGCGATCTCTTCCTGGCGAGCAACACAGGCCTGGGCATCCGTTTCGAGGAGAAACTGGTGTCGCACCGGGGTACGCGCGGTATGCGGTTGACGCCGCAAGAACGACTGGTGGGCCTGACGCCGCTGCCGGCTGACGGCAGCGTGCTCCTGGTCAGCGCGGATGGGCAGGGCGTACGCCGGCCGATGGAGAGCTTTGCCGCCAGCAAAACCGTGGGCGGTCAGGGCAAAATTGCCATCAAGACCGATAACCTGGTGGCCGCGCTGTCGGTCAGCGATGCGGATGAGGTGTTGTGCATCAGCGCGTTTGCCAAGCTGATTCGCTTCGACGCCGCGGAGGTGCCGCCGCGCACCAGCGTGGCGCAAGGCGTCAATGTGATGGAACTGCGCGGTGATCGCGTGGCCGCCGCAACCGTCAGCACACCGCCTGGTTAGCGCAATTGAAATCGCGTCTGATGGGCGCACCGCCTGGCGTCTACCTGCGTAGACGCGATGCCGGTCGGCTTGCGCCGACCTTGCGGTGGAACGCTCTTTCAGTTCGAATTCATTCGGCGGCTGCAGTCGGCGTGGGATGCCTGAGCAGTTACCGATGCGCCAGGAAATGTCTTGCACGGAGGTATGATCAACATGAGTGACATCAGTATTGCGCAGGCCGTGGAGGCGTTCACACACGTCACGCAGGGCGCTTCGGCCGCTGACCTGGAACGACCCTGGGTGTGGGGGGCGTACGACGAGGAAGGTGTGCGCTTTGCCTTCTTTCGTACTTACGAAGAGCTGCGTGAACTGGCGGTGCGCTTGCTGACGGCTCGCGTTGCCGCTGGTTCCCCGCCCACGGCTGGCCAGCGCATCCTGGCCCTCTACCATCTGGCCCAACGTGATCTCGAGGCCGCGCTGCTGGGCGTCTCACCCGCCCTGGCGACCCGGCCGCCCGCGCCCGGCGAGTGGTCGGTGCACCAAGCCCTGGCTCACATGGCCCAGGCCACGATTGGTTTCTACGCCGTGGTGCGCTATACGCTGGACAGTCGACGCGACGGCATAGAACAGCCGCCGGAAATGACCGACGAGACGTGGGAAGCTGCCGTGGGCGCAAGCGATGCCGCGCTGCTGGCGCAGCTTGGGGGTGAGTTTGCTGATCTGCTGGCGTTTGCTGCCCAGTGGCACGACCGGGTGCTGGCTGAATTTGCCGATGTGACGGAAGAAGAGCTGGCCTGGCCGTCGCGTTATTGGGAAGGGTACGACCTGCCGCTGCGCTTTCGCCTGCACCGCTTCGATGCCCATCTGCGCCAGCATACGATCCAGGTAGACAAGACTCTGCTGGCCCTGGGGCACGCGCCCACGGAAGCCCGGCGCCTGCTGCGCTTGATCTACGCCGCGCTGGCTGAGGTTGAAGGTGCTTTGATTGGCGCCGCGGGCGTGGGCGATGCGCTTGTGCGGCACGCGGCGGCTTCTATCGCCGCGCGCAGCGAGGAGATCGCCGTAATCCTCAAGTCATCAGGCGACTGAGGCTTCGTCGTGAGCTCAGCCGAACGGTCGCGGCCACGGCTGCCACAGAGAATGAATGATGTCTGACAATCATGCACAACCCATGACCGCGGAAGCTCTGCAGCGTTTCCTGGTCGGTGAATTTCCCCAAACTACGCTTCAGATCGAAGCCGTGGGCGAGGGCAAGGCGCGCATCCGCCAGCCCATCGGGCCGCGCCATCTACGCCCCGGCGGCACTGTCTCCGGGCCGACGCTCATGACCGTGGCTGACACAGCCATGTACATGGCGCTGCTGGGCGAGATCGGCCTGCAGCCGCTGGCGGTAACGGTCAGCCTGAATATCAACTTCCTGCGCCGACCGGTCGCTGGGCATGACATCATTGGCGAGGCGCGGCTGCTCAAGCGCGGGCGCCGCCTGGCCGTGGGCGAAGTCCTCATCTACTCGGGGGATGATCCCGACGCCGTGGCGCACGCGACCGTGACTTACGCGATTCCCTACGCCATTTGACCGTTATTGCAAAGCGCCCGTATCTGAGGATGCGGGCGCCTCGATCGCTCACTTCTTTCGTAGGTCACATCTCCGGTATGACAATCGCACTCACAGCATGAGCTCTCATCGTAGGTCACATCTCCGGTGTGACAATCGCACCCAGGGCACGGCTTTCTTCAAAGCTCAAGTCGTCGCTGTGACGTCGCACGTCACAGCGGAGCTGTGACCTACAATCCGTCAATTCAGTGTGACGTCGCACGTCACAGCTCCGCTGCGACCTACAACTATCCCGTTTAATCTGCGTGTTTCTGCGACCATCTGCGTCCTACCTCGAAATCCCACTCGCGGTTACAAGTTCTTTCGTAGGTCACATCTCCGGTGTGACAATCGCACCCACGGCATGGCTTTCTTCAAAGCTCAAGTCATCGCTGTGACGTCGCACGTCACAGCGGAGCTGTGACCTACAATCCGTCAATTCAGTGTGACGGCGCACGTCACAGCGGAGCTGTGACCTACAACTATCCCGTTTAATCTGCGTGTTTCTGCGACCATCTGCGTCCTACCTCGAAATCGCACTCACGGCACGAGCTTTTTTCGCCGGTCACATCTCCGGTGTGACAATCGCACCCACGGCATGGCTTTCTTCAAAGCTCAAGTCATCGCTGTGACGTCGCACGTCACAGCTCCGCTGCGACCTACAACTATCCCGTTTAATCTGCGTGTTTCTGCGACCATCTGCGTCCTACCTCGAAATCCCACTCGCGGTTACAAGTTCTTTCGTAGGTCACATCTCCGGTGTGACAATCGTACCCACGGCACGGCTTTCTTCAAAGCTCAAGTCATCGGTGTGACGTGCGACGTCACAGCAGAGCTGTGACCTACAATCCGTCAATTCAGTGTGACGGCGCACGTCACAGCGGAGCTGTGACCTACGATTAGACACGACTTGTCTCATCGGTCACATCTCCGGCGTGGGAATCACACGTCACCGCGGAGCTGTAACCTACGACCGCCAGGCGGTGATGCTGAAGCCGAAGCCTTTGGGGGTCATGGACGGCAGATAGGCCTTCTTCAGCCGATAGTTGGCCGGATCGAGGGCAAGCTCGGCATGATGCAGCAGCGTCGCGATGACGAGCATAATCTGAACTTCGGCCAGACCGGCGCCCAGGCATGTGTGGGGACCAGAACCAAAGGGGGCAAAGACGCCCCGTTTCTTGTGCTCAAGGCGCGGCTCGCTATAGCGCGTGATGTCGAATCGGTAAGGATCGGCGTAGAACTGCGGGGCGAAATGGGGCGCCGCATTCGCCACCATGAAATGTTCGCCCTTGGGGATCACGTAACCGGCAAACTCGAAGTCGCGGGCTGTGATGCGCGGCAGGACGCCGGCAATGGGATACAGGCGCAGCGTTTCCAGCGCGGTGGCGTGCAGCGTGGGCATGGCACGTAAGCTGTCCGCGGCCGGTGTGCCCTGCGCAAACGCTTGATCGGCTTCGGCGCGGACGCGCGCCAGGATGTCCGGATGCTTCAGCAGCTCATAGAGCATGAACGAAGAGACATTGGCGACCGTGTCGAGGCCAGCGAAGTAGGCCACGAGGGTCAGGAAGAGGGCTTCGTCATGGTTGAGGAATTCCGGGTCCTGCTGACTGGTATCAGCGAGATTGTCCAGGAAGTTGTCTTCAGCCGCGACAGGACGGTTGGCTTGCCGATCCGTGAACACCGTGGTGGCAAACTCCTTGACGCGTGCGCGCGCCTGACGATAGGCAGGTTGGCTGATCTTGCTTACTGGTTTTGAACGCGAGATGAAGACTTCCATCATCGTATTCCACCACAGCACGATGTCGTCAAATTGATCGCCCGGCACACGTCCGTTGCTCAAGAGACCCAGGACGTCCGCGGTCATGCGCTGCATGAAGTAGACGCCTGGGATACGGGCGCCAACCGTGTAACGGCGCAGAGACTCAACGACCACGTCGGTGACCATCGGGATGTGAGTGACCAACGCTTCACGTGAGAAGCTTTGGCGTAAGAGTCGTCGCATGCGGGCATGTTCGGGGCCATCCACCATTGTCAGGGTTCTGCGGCCGCCGAAATCGCGCACGACAGGTTCCCAAATATCCCAGGCTGTGAAGGCGTCTGGCTGTGTCGCCATGGCAATGTTGATCTCAGGCCCGGCCAGCACCTTGAACTCGCGCCCCAAGGCGCGCACGCGGAAGGCATTGCCCAACTGGCGATACTGGGTGTAGAAAAAATCCTGTGCATCTTGCGCCAGCGCAAGGATGCTGCCCACGAAAGGCAGGCCCGGCGCCAAAGGCGGGATGTTTGACGTAGTAGACGTTGTCATAGGTTTCCTTAGCATTTCGTTGCTTGTTGGAACGCAAGGCAGCAGCGGATCGCGCCGGCGCGCCTGGCGTTCCCATCAGGGGTTAGTCGGGGGCATCGTCAGGCTTCCAACAGCAGTGCCTCCGGGTCTTCGATCAACTGCTTGACCTTGACCAGGAACTGCACCGCCTCGCGGCCGTCCACCAGGCGGTGATCGTAGCTGAGCGCCAGGTACATCATCGGCCGAATGACGATCTGACCGTTGACGACGACCGGCCGCGACTCGATCTTGTGCATGCCCAGGATGCCAACCTGGGGGGCATTGAGGATAGGCGTGCTCAACAACGAACCGAAGACGCCGCCGTTGGTGATGGTAAACGTGCCGCCTCGCAGATCGTCCAGCGTGAGCGTGCCCTGGTCAACCTTCTGCGCAAACGCCTTGATGGCCTGCTCGATTTGGGCAAAGGTCATGCGGTCGGCATCGCGCAGCACCGGCACCACCAGGCCTTCGGCCGCGCCAATCGCCACGCCAATGTCATAGTAGTGCTTGGTGACAATCTCATCGCCCTCGATTTCCGCGTTGAGCCGCGGAAAGGCCTTCAGCGCGGCGATGACCGCTTTGGTGAAGAAGGACATGAAGCCCAGGCCGATGCCATGCTGTTCCTTGAACGACTCTTTGCGCCGGCTGCGAATGTCCATCACGGCGCTCATGTCCACCTCGTTGAAGGTGGTTAGCATCGCGGCCGTATGCTGCGCTTCCACCAGGCGTCGGGCGATCGTCTGGCGCCGGCGGCTCATACGCACGCGCTCCACGGAGCGGCCAGCATCGGCGCTGACGACTGTGGGCGCGGCGGTTGTGGGCGGTGGCGGCGGCGGCATGACCGGAGCCGTGGGTTGTTCCTCTTTGGGCTGGCCCGCAAAGCCTTGCACATCAGCCTTGGTCACACGCCCGCCGGGGCCAGTGCCGGGCACACGACTGACATCCACCCCCGCCTCTTGCGCCACGCGCCGGGCCACGGGCGTGGCTTTGTCATCCGCGCGGAGCGCGGCCGGCGGGGCGGCGGGCGCTGCAGCCGCTCTGCTCTCGCCTGCCAGGTTCAACATGCCAAGCACTTGCCCCACCTGGACATCCGCGCCTTGCGGTTGAGCGATCTGTGCCAGCACCCCGGCCTGTTCCGCACCCACCTCCAGGTCAACTTTGTCCGTTTCCAGACGCACCAGCGCCTCGCCCACGGCCACGGCATCGCCTTCCTTCTTCAGCCATTCTGCCACCGTCGCCTCGACGACCGACTCGCCCAGGCTGGGCACAACGATATTGATTGCCATTCGATCTCTCCCTGGTGGCGCCCCGCCGTCACCCGTTGTTCGGTTTAGCCGTCAAGCAGCGCTGGCGCCGGCTCTTGGGCGATAAGTTGTTCTACCCACTGTTTTTGCTCCGGCGTCTCAGGCGCCGGACAACCGCGGCTCATCTCAATCTGCCGAAATGCTTGTTCAACCCCAACGCCGGCATTCACTAGCAGCGCCGCGGCGAGCAGCGCTGAACGCCCAACCCCTTGCCGACAATGAATGGCGACGTTTTTACCTTGTGTCAACAGGCTCGTCAGCCTACCAACCAGTTCTTGTGCGTCCCATCGCCTTGATGGTACACCGCGATCAACAATGGGGAATGAGATAAACAGGAGTCCTTGTTCTGTGATCGTGGTGGCTTCATTCGTTAAGCCTAATTCTTGGTTCTCCTGGCGTGTGAGCAAAGAAACCACAACATCAATTCCTCTTTGTCGCCAGCGCAGAACCTCATCTGCAAGCCACTCACCGCCACGCGGTCGAGCCACAATCGCGAGTCGTCCTGCCCACGGTCCTTCAATTGCGTAAATGGTTTTCACCGTTTGTCACCTTCTGGGGACAATTTCGCGCGGCAACTGATCCACGTCAATACCACGTTCCCGCAGCACTTGAATGCGATGATGCCCATCCAGAATAGTGCCATCGGCTCTGGTTTTGAGTGCTCCTGGATGCCCAGGTAACAAAGACGTGATAAGTTCTTCTGTTCTCAAACGCCGAAATTGGCCGAGCTTCTGTTGGATCAAGGTCTGTGCGGGATGTAGCGGCTTTAACGGCGGTAAGCTCATGATACAACCTGTTAACCAACTTAGAACATGGTGTTGTCATGGGCCGACGTTGCCGGCACTACCTGCAGCACATCCCAATGCTCGACAATCTTGCCGTTGTCATCCAGACGAAAGATGTCAATACCGGCCCATTCGCGGTCACGATCGCCGGGCCACTCCTGGTAGCAGTGCAGCACCACAAAGTTGCCCTCCGCGATGGCGCGTTTGAAAGTGACGCGCTTGCCGGGATATTCCGCGGCCATGCGCTCGAAATAGGCGATGAACGTCTGCTTGCCGTCAGCGACATGCGGGTTATGCTGAATATAGACCTCACCCGCGTACTGTTGAATCGCGTCGGCGGGCTTGCACTGGTTGAACATCAGGTCGTAGAAGCCCATGACGGCCTGTTTGTTGCGTTCGAGTTGATCGTTCATCAGAGAGCCTTTCACACAGTAATTACCGAACCTGCCTCAAAAACCGGATTCATGATCGGCGGCTAGCGCGCCTGATCTGCGCGCTGCCACCATGCAAAGGTGGCTGCCATCCCCACCACGAAGACCAAAAACACCACCAGGTAGCTGTGCAATGCAATCCTCTCGGCGCCGAGACCAGCCATGCCGCTGGCCAACGCGGGCACCGCCCAGGGAAACCAATCGCCCCACCCCAACACGACGGCGATTTGGGCAAAGACCAGGGTTGACAAAGCCCAGCCCAGGGGAGGCAGATAACCGCGCCCCGCGCTGGCCGCCAGGGCTACGAGCGGCATGAGCTGCATGAGCAGCCAGGCGATCAACAAAAGCGTGCCGCCTGAGGCCCAGGCCAGGCCCAGCGACCAGCCTGGCATGCCGACGGCCGCTCCGACGCCAAGCGCAACCACGAACACCAGCACGGTCAGCCCCAGGGTCCACAGCGCCAGCAGCACGAACTTGGCGCCGACGATGGTCTCACGCCGCGTAGGCAGGGCCAGCAGTTCCTTCACGGTGTGATCGGAAAACTCGCGGCCAAAGACCCAGGCGGTGATAAAGGCAAAGATCATGCCGCCGCCCACGGCCGCACCCTGCGTCAACAGACTCCAAAACGCCGGCCAGTCAGCCGTCCCGCCCACCAACTGCGCCTTGACGCTGATCAGTCCCAGGGCACGCGCCTGCTCCGGGTTCTTCAAGATGATCATGAACAGCCCGCCGATCAGGGGCAAGATCAAGAAACCCGCCGTTGTTCCCCAAGTGACCCGGGAACGGCGCGCTTTGAGCGTCTCCGCCCACAAGGCGGCCAGAAATGCGTTCATACCTCGCCTCGCGTCAGGCGCAGGAAGTAATCTTCGAGATCCTCTTGTTCCACAGCCAGCCTGGTGGGCGGCGTTCCCGCGTTGACGAGGATGGCGGCTACCTCATCCGGCGCTTCGATCGCGCGCATGTCGCTGAGGATCAGACCGCCTGCGCCCGCCTTCACCGCCAGGCCGGCTGCGGTCAGGGCGCCGCGCGCACCTTCCAGGTCGCGCGCTTCGATTTCCAACCGCTGTGCGCGCAAGGCTTCCATTTGGTCAGCCTCGAGTTCCTGGATCAAGCGGCCCTGGTGGATGATGCCGATGCGGGTGGCCAGGCGATCCACCTCGGTCAAGATATGGCTCGACATGAACACGGTCACGCCTTGCTCATGCGCGAGGCTCGCCAACAGGTCGCGGATTTCAACCACGCCCGCAGGGTCAAGCCCGTTCGCAGGCTCATCGAGAATCAACAGCGCAGGCTCGTGCAGCAGCGCGCGCGCCAGGCCGAGGCGCTGCAGATTGCCGGTGGACAGCGCGCCCGCCTTGCGCTGCGCGTACGCAGCAAGGCCCAGGCGCTCGATCACATGGGACGTGGCGCGCACGTCGGCAATTCCGTGCAGGCGGCGGGCGATCTCCAGGTTCTCGGCGACGGTCAACTCGGGATAGGCGGCCGGCTGTTCGACCAGGTGACCGACTTGCCGCCAGGGTCCGCGCCCTTGAGGCCCTACCGGCTGTCCCAGTACAGACACCGAGCCTGCGCTCGGACGGATCATACCCAACAAGGCGCGGATGGTGGTGGTTTTCCCTGCGCCATTCAGCCCCAGGAAGCCGTAAATTTCTCCCGGGCCCACGCGCAGATTGACCGCGTCCACCGCGGTCACGGCGCCGTACGATTTTGACAACCCATGGGTTTCGATGGCGAACGTCACAGCGGTATCTCTCTTAGCTTTTTCGCCCTGTTGGCTGAACTCTCGATGATTCATGCCACGTGCTGAGATGACGCCGTTTCACCCGATGTGTGATAGCGGCTGAAACGCCTGTTCGATCAGTGCGTTTTGGTTGACGACATGCCAGTTGGTAGATCCTTCGGCCGGGCTGGAGGCGCGCGGGCGGCCGAGGTAGCGCAGAGGCCAGCGCTTTTCCAGCAGCTCCTGCAGCCGCGGGCGCGCATACGTCCAGGCGCCCATATTTTCCGGCTCCTCTTGCAGCCACACCACCTCGTGCAGGGCCGGATAACCTTCCAGCAGCGGCCCCAAATCGGCCAGCGGGAACGGATACAACTGCTCGACGCGCACGATCGCGACTTCGGGATGCGCCGGCCGCTGCTTGCTCGTCAGCAGGTCCACAGCCACTTTGCCGCTGCACAGCAGCACCCGGTGGATCGCCTGCGGCTTGGCCTGCGCGTCGTCAATTACCGGCTGCCAATGCCCCTGCGCCAGCGCGGCCAGCGGCGACGCTGTGAGCGGATGGCGCAGGAGGCTCTTGGGCGTCAACACCACCAGCGGCAGGGGATCGGTTTCCAGCAGCGCGGCCTGGCGGCGCAGCAGGTGGAAGTATTGCGCGGCCGTGGTGCAGTTGGCGATGCGTATGTTGGTTTCGGCCGCGGCCTGCAAGAAGCGCTCCACCCGCGCGCTGGAGTGATCCGGGCCTTGCCCTTCGTACGCGTGCGGCAGCAGCAGCACCAACGACGGCGTCTGCCCAAACTTGGCGCGCGCGGAGGTCAGATACTCGTCAATCAGGACCTGCGCGCCGTTGATGAAGTCGCCGTACTGCGCCTCCCAAATCACCAGCCGCCGCGGGTCTTGGATGCTGTAGCCATACTCAAAGCCAATCGTCGCACCTTCCGTCAGCGGGCTGTTGTGAATCTCGAATGAGGCGCGCGCGTGCTGCAAAGCCTGCAGCGGGATAAAGCGCGCGCCGGTCTTGACATCGTGATACACCGCGTGACGATGGCTGAAGGTGCCGCGCTCGACGTCCTCGCCCGTCAGACGGATCGGGGCGCCGTCGGCCAGGATCGAAGCCAGGGCCAGCGCCTCCGCCGTGGCCCAATCCACCGACGTCTCCTCATCGCTGGGATTGGCGAAGGCCTGGCGTCGTTTTTCCATAGCCTTGAGCAGCTTGGGATTGACCGTGAAGCCAGGCGGAGTTTCCAGCAGGGCCGCGTTGAACGCACGCAGCTGCGCGGCCGGCACGCCGGTCTTGGTGCGGCGAGCCGCGCCCGGCGGGGGCGGTGCGGGCGGCTGTTCCGCCAGGTCCTCTTCCGGTTTGAGTGAGGCCAGCACCTGCTGCAGCGCGTCCATGCGCGCTTGCTGCAGCGAGTCGGCCCAGGCCTGGCTGCTGACGCCGCGGCCGATCAGCGCGCCTGCCCACAACTGGCGCACCGTGAGGTGTTTTTCGATCGCCTGGTACATCAACGGCTGCGTGAAAGTTGGCTCGTCGCCTTCGTTGTGCCCGTAACGCCGATAGCCGATCAGGTCAATCAGGAAGTCGCGTTCGAAGCGCGCCGTATACGCATAGGCCAGCCGTGCGACCTCGATGCAGGCTTCTGGGTCGTCCGCGTTGACGTGTACGATTGGAACTTTGAAGCCTTTGGCCAGATCGCTGACATACAGCGTGCTGCACACCTCAGGCCGCAGCGCGGTGAAGCCAATCTGGTTGTTCGCGATGACATGAATGGTGCCGCCGGTGCGATAGCCCGCAAGCCGCGAGAAGTTCAGCGTCTCCGCCACAATGCCCTGACCCGGGAAGGCCGCATCGCCATGAATGAGGATTGGCAGGCACGCGTGTTCATCAAGGATCGGCGGGCCAGGCTGATAGGCCTGCGTGGCGACCGCGCGCGCCATACCTTCGACCACGGGGTTGACAAATTCGAGGTGACTAGGGTTGGGCGCCATGCTGACCAGCAGGTTGACCAGCGCGCCTTCGCCAATCGCGCGCAGTGCGCCCTTGTGATACTTGACATCGCCGGTCCAGCCCAAATCTTCACGGATGGTGTAGCCAGCCCCGCGCAGCGGATCTTTGTACTCGGCCAGGATTTGCGCGTAAGGCTTGTTGAGCACATGGGCCAGCACGTTGAGGCGCCCGCGGTGCGCCATCCCCATCAGCACGCTGCGCACCTCATCTTCCGCCGCGGCGCCGATGATCTCATCGAGCATGGGCACCAGCATGTCCAGCCCTTCCAGGGAGAAGCGCGTCTTGCCAGGAAAAATGCGGTGCAGGAAATGCTCGAAGGCTTCGACCTGGGTCAGGCGTTCGAGCAAGGCCAGGGGCCGCATGGGCAGCGCCGGCGGCCGGAACGGGCCTGCTTCCGCGGCCGTGCGCAGCCAGGCGCGCTCGTCTGGGTTGCGGATGTGGTCGTAGTCATAGCCGATGTGGCCGGCGTAAGTCTGGCGCAAAGCCTGGATGGCTGCGGCCGCGGTGCGCGCGGACGCGGCCAACGGGCCGCCGATGAGCGAGGCCGGCAGCATCTGCAAATCCGCCTCGGTCAAGCCGTGGCTGGCCGGGTCCAGCGCGGGATCGCCTGGCGGCGCGGAGCCGAGCGGGTCGAGCTGCGCGGCCAGGTGCCCGTACTCCCGAATCGCCTGCGCCAGGTTGACGACCGCCATCACCTTGTCCAGGTTGGGAGGCGGCGCGGCAGCTGCGGCGGGCGCGGCCAGCAGGGTCTCGCGCGGCGGCTGCCACGCGGCAAACGCGGCGCGCGTGGCCGGGTCTACCGAGCCTGGGTCGCGCACGAAACGATCATATAGTTCCAGGATGTAGCCCGCGTTGGGGCCATGAAATTCTTGCCAGATGTCCATCGGTTTCTTTCCCATAGCATGTCAGGGCAGTTGGAGTTTAGCACAAAGCAGGCAGAACATCAAGGCGGGGTGGAAATTGAAGAAGGGAGATCGGAGATCGGAGATCAGAGACCGGAGATCGGAGGTCGGAGACCAGAGATCGGAGATCGGAGACCGAGGCAGGAGCTGCGGGACGCGGGCCAGGGGTCGAACGATGCCCTGGTGGCTCTGCTGGTTTTGTTGTATCCTTATCCTGTGTGCTACAATAAAATCCGAATTTCCACTTCAGTCTTCCAGGAGGAGACCGTCATGTCCACACGACTGTTCCTGATTCGCCACGGCGCAACCGTTCTTTCGGCCGAAGACCGCTTTGCCGGGGCCACGGATGTTGAGCTGTCGGACGTCGGCCGCGCGCAGGCCGAAGCCCTGGCTCGCCGGCTGGCGGATGACCACGTCACGACCGTCTATGCCAGCCCGCTCAAGCGCACGCTCGAGACTGCGGCCATCATCGGCCGGCCGCATGGCCTGGCACCCATCCTGCGCGACGGCCTGCGCGAGATTGACCACGGCCGCTGGGAGGAGTTAACCCGCGCCGATGTCGAAGCGCAGTTTGCGGAGGAGTACGCGGCCTGGGAGGAAGACCCCTACATCTTTGCCCCCGCAGGCGGCGAGTCCGGGATCAGCGTCCTGGCGCGGGCGCTGCCAGTCATACGCGAGATCGTGCTGCAGCATAAAGGCGAAAACGTAGTGGTCGTCTCACACAAAGCGACCATCCGCCTGATCATCAGCAGCCTGCTCGGCTTCGATGCCCGCGGCTACCGCGACCGCCTCGACCAGTCCCCTGCCTGTCTGAACGTGCTCGACTTCAAGGACGCGGTGCGCGCGCGGCTGATGTTGTTCAACGACGTCTCGCACTACGTGGATCAGCCGCCGCGCTCCGATGGGCGGTTGTCCAAGTGGTGGGATTAGTCCCTGCCAGTTGACTCGGTGTCTATGCTGCAAACTACCCTTCAATACAGTCCATGAATTCACACCCGAATGTTGTTATCATTGGCGGCGGGGCCGCGGGCTTCATGGCTGCCATCACCTGCGCGGAGGCGAATCCGCGCGCGCAGGTGACGATCCTGGAAAAGGCCGCGCAGCCGCTGAGCAAGGTGCGCATCTCCGGCGGAGGACGCTGCAATGTCACCCACGCCTGCTTCGATCCAGCGCAGCTCGTGACGTTTTATCCACGCGGCGGCAAAGCCTTGCGCGGGCCGTTCATGCGTTTTCAGCCGCGTGACACGATTGCCTGGTTTGCCGACCGCGGGGCGGCGCTCAAGACCGAGGCGGACGGTCGCGTCTTTCCAGTGACCGATTCTTCGGCGACGATCGTGGCCTGCCTGCTGCACGCCGCGCACGCGGCCGGCGTGGCGCTGCGTACGCACGCGTCTGTGACGCGGGTGAGCCGGCTCACGGGAGGCGCCTTTCAGATTGAGTTGGCGACCGGAGAGACCCTGACGGCGGATGGCGTGCTGCTGGCGACCGGCGGCGAACGCCGCGCATATGTCTGGGCGCAGGACTTGGGCCACACCATTCAACCGCCCGTACCCTCGCTGTTCACCTTCACGGTGCCTGATGCGCGACTGGCCGGTCTGGCCGGCGTGTCAGTGCCGTTGGCGCATCTACGCCTGCCAGAGAGCGGGCTGGCGCAGTCTGGCCCGCTGCTCATCACGCACTGGGGGTTGAGCGGGCCGGCCGTGCTGAGGCTGTCAGCGTGGGGCGCGCGCGTGCTGCACGATCAGCAGTACCAGGCGGAGCTGCGCATCAACTGGTTGCCCGGCTGGACGCGACAGGCTGCCCATGATCATCTGCAAGCGGTCAAGACCGCGCAGGCGCGCCGCACACCGGGCAGTCAGGCGCTTTTCGATCTCCCGCTGCGCCTGTGGCAGCGGTTGGCGCAGGCCGCCGGGGTGAGCGAGGGCCAGCGTTGGGGCGACCTGACCCGGCTGCAATTACAGCGCCTGCTGGATGAGTTGACAGCCGGAGTGTATGCCATCGAGGGCAAGGGCGTATTCAAAGAGGAATTCGTCACCTGCGGCGGCGTGACCCTGGACGAGGTCAATTTCAAGACCATGGAGAGCCGCTGCTGCCCCGGTCTTTACCTGGCCGGTGAAATCCTGGATGTGGACGGTGTGACCGGCGGTTTCAATTTTCAGAGCGCGTGGACGACCGGCTGGCTGGCTGGCAATGCGCTCAGCCGCCGCGGGTGATCCAACACCTTGTTCCTCTCAGAAACGGGTGTTCGAAGGTAAGAGATCAGAGACCGGAGATTCGTCAACATTTAGCGTCTTGACGCCATGCACAATCTGTGATATTATTCCATAGATTTACTAAGATTTTGATATAAATTCCATTTCTGAGCGTGACCATCAACCTCATGTCTTCATCTTCTCAAGCCAAGCTGCCCTTGTGGCGCATTCTGAAACTCGGCCTTTTCCACATCGGCTCGGCCATGATTGATCTGTTGGCTTTCAGCGTGTGGAATCGCGTCATGATTGTTGAGTTGGGCCTGCCCGCGACGCCGGTTGGGCTGGTGCTAACGCTGCACAATTTTCTTGCCCCTCTTTTAGTTTGGGGCGGCTATTTGTCAGACGTGCGACCGCTGGCGGGACTGCGCCGTTTGCCCTATGCGCTAGGCGGCCGCCTGCTGATGGTGGCGCCGTTCCCACTCTTGCCGCTGATTGCCTGGAGTATTGCGTCCGGCGCCTCATGGGGCTGGAGCGTGGCCTTCATTGCCTTTGTGCTGTACGGCATCGGGCGCGCCATCTCGGGCACCGCGTTCCTGGCGCTCATCCATGATGTGGCGCCTGCGGAACAGAGAGGCCGCGCCGTGGGCATTGTGTGGACGATGCTCATCACCGGCTTTGCCGTCGTGCCCATCCTGTACGCGCGCCTCCTGCCGGTCTACGATCCGGCGGCCGTGCAGAAGCTGTTCTTGGTGGCGCCGACCATTGCCACGGCGCTCTTCTTCATCTCCTTGTGGGGTGAGGAGAAGCGGCAGCCAGCAGCGGCCGCGACCCGCCAACCCGCTCCGGCTCCGCTGCGCCGCACCCTGGCCGCCGTGTGGAACAACACCGGCACACGTGTTTTTGCCGCCTTCCTGCTGATCTCAGCGCTTTTCATCTTTGCCTACGATCAGATTCTGGAGCCGTTTGGCGGCGATGTTTTCAGCCTGCCGGTGGGCAAGACTACCATGTTCAACGCCTACTGGGGCATGGGCGTGCTGTTGGGCATGTTGGGCACGCTGGCGATCAGCAGTCGGCCGCGCCGCCCGACGGATGTCACGATCTCGATTGTGGGCGCGGTGGGCAGCGCCCTGGCCTTCGTCCTGTTGAGCCTGGCTTCCGCCCGCCAGCAGCTGCCGCTGGTTTCGCCCGCGCTGCTCATCCTGGGGCTTAGCATGGGCATCTTCAACGTCGGCAGTCTGGCGCTGATGATGCGCATGTCGGATGAGCGCCTGGCCGGCACCTTCATGGGCGTTTGGAGCCTGATGCAGTTGATGGGGCGCGGCCTGTCGGGGCTGATCGGCGTCATCTCACGCGACCTGTCCCTTGCCTGGTTGGGCAATTTTGGGGCCGCCTATGGCGCGACCTTTGCCCTGGAAGCCGTCGGCGTGGTAGTGGCGGTCTTCTTCCTGCTCCGGCTTGACCTGGGGCAATTCACACAAACGGTGGAGCGGCGGGCGGCTGATTTGATCGGCGCCGCGGCTGATTGATATCTCACGGGGCGTCGCTTCGGCAGGGAAACCGGGTTTTGGCACAGACCCGGTTTTCTTTTTCACCCAATCCCGTCTGGCGATTCTCGCACGTATTGTCCGTTCGGCGCGCTGCGGGTATAATAGCGCCGCCTTAAACAACCAGTGCTTCCCAGTCGCGGTTGCTTGGGCCACGATGTTGACCAATAGGAGTAGACCATGCCAATCCAACCCTCCCCGCAGCCCGATGTGCACAGCCAGGCCTTTGAACTGGGCATTTATTCGTTCGTTGAGCTAACGCCTGATCCCGTCACCGGCGCGAGTGTGAGTCCGGCGCAGCGTATGCGCAACCTGCTCGAAACAATTGAGTTGGCTGACCAGGTCGGCCTGGATGTCTTTGGGATTGGTGAGCACCACCGACCCGATTTTGTCTCTTCCTCGCCGGCGACAATTCTGGCCGCCGCGGCCGCGCGCACCAAGCGCATCCGCCTGACCAGCGCGGTCACAGTTTTAAGCTCGGACGACCCGGTGCGTGTCTTTCAGGACTTCGCGACGCTCGATCTGCTCTCCAACGGCCGCGCGGAAATCATGGCCGGCCGCGGTTCGTTCATCGAGTCGTTTCCGCTGTTCGGCTATGACCTGAAAGACTACAGCGACCTCTTTACGGAGAAACTCGATTTGCTCTTGAGGCTGCGCGCTTCCGAACGCGTCACCTGGTCGGGCGTCCATCGGCCCCCGCTGCGCGATCTCGGCGTCTATCCGCGTCCGGTGCAAGAGCCGCTGCCGATCTGGATTGCCGTCGGCGGCACGCCGGAGTCTATTGCGCGCGCAGGCCGGCTGGGGCTGCCGGTGGCGCTCGCCATTATCGGCGGTATGCCCGAACAGTTCGTGCCGCTGGTCGAACACTATCGCGAGGCGGGCCGCCGCGCCGGCCACGCCCAGCTCAGCCTCAGCATCAATTCGCACGGATTTTTGGCCGACAGCTCGCAGCAAGCCGCGGACGATTATTTCCCCAGCTATGCGCTAATGATGAACAAGATTGGACGCGAGCGCGGATGGGGCGCCATCACGCGCCAGCAGTTCGAAGCGTCACGCCGGCTGCGCGGCGCGGATTTCGTCGGCACGCCGGAAGAAATCAGCGCGAAGATTCTCTTTCAGCACGAGCTGTTCGGTCATCAACGGCTGCTCTTGCAGCTTGGTGTGGGGACCATTGCACACCCCAAGATGATGCGGGCGATTGAGCTGCTGGGCACGCGGGTGGCCCCGGTGGTGCGTGAGGAGATTCAGCGCCGTATTGCGGCCAAGGCGACGCCTGCTACGTCACCCAGTTAGGTCTGTTGCAGAAGGGATGCTCAGAACTCGTCGTCCTCATGCCCCGCGACCAGCGGCTGTGCGACCAGCTCACGCCACGCCGCGAGAACCGTTTCATCAGCCAGACCCGCCAGAAGCCGGTCTGTCACCGGGCCTGGATCGCGCTTGAATGAGGGAAACGTCAATAACAACAAGGCGATATCGCGCCAATCGGTCCCTGCCTTGGGGCTGCTGCGGCGCTGAGCATAGGCGATGACTTTGCTGGCAAGAAGCTCGACAGGCGCTATGACCAGGATGTCGGCCAGTCGCTCGACCGCCGGCAGGGTCGTCACCCCTCGCACATCAACCAGGTGACGGTTGCCTGTCTTTTGCACCTGGTACAACCGAAAGCCCCGCCCGCCGGCAACCTCACGAATACGTACGGCGATGGTGAAGCGGCGCGCCAGGTAGTCACGCAACTCTGCGGCCAGTTCAGCCGGATGCGTTGACATGAGGTCAATATCCTGCGTCATACGCGGCTCACGCACGTAGGCGTTGACCGCTTGCGCCCCAAAAACCGCCACGTCGTCACGGTGGCGTAGGAAATCCAATACCGCTTCGTGAATCACGGCCAACGGCAACGGTTCAGCCGTAGCATACTCGCGCAAGGTCAAGGCGCCAGCGTTCAGGCTGTGCTCGTAGGCGATGGTTGAGGTGGCGATGTCGTCTGTCATGGTGCTGCTAACCCCTTGGATTGCCCGCTTCCGGTAGCAACTGATACCGGTGTATAGCCTGTCTGCGCGGCTGTCCAGCGGAAAAGGACGCAGCCCATGGCCATGCCGCCGCCGGTCGCGCAGAAGATGACATAATCGCCAGCGCGTGGCCCTTTGCCCTGCTCGATCGCGTCGTCCAGGGCCATCGGAATGCAGGCCGAGCCTGTGTAGCCCCATTTATCCATGATCCAGTGCGTCTTGCTGAGCGGCTGGCCGAGGTTGCTCATCACCGTCTTGATGGTGTTGACGTTGAGCTGCGTGAAGAAAAACCAGTTGACATCATCCACGGTCAGCCCCGCGCGTGCGACCACCTGGCGGATCAGCGGCGGCCAGCGCTCGCTGTTGAAGGTGGCTGGGAACTTGCGCACGAACTGCACACGCGGCTTGCCTTGCGCGTTGATGACTTCGGGTGTGGCCGGCCGGAAGGTGCCGCCGGTGTAGACGCCGAGCGCGTCGTGAAATTCGCCCATCGCCAGCAGCTTGCCGCCCAGGAAGCCTGGTTCGGCGCCCGCGCCCAGGATGACGGCGCCCGCACCGTCTGCAAAGAGCGCGCCAGTCTGCTTGTCATGCCAGTCGAGAAAGCGCGTCATGCCATAAGCGCCCGCGACCAGGATATGGCTGTAGCTCGCATCAGTGGCGATGTAGCGGCTGCCGATGTCCAGGGCTGTGACCCAGGCCGCGCACGCGCAGTTGACATCAAAAGCGCCGGCCTGGGTCGCACCCAATTTACCTTGCACCACCGAGGCCGTGGCGGGACTCAAATAATCGGGCGTGTCGGTCGCCACGATGATGAGGTCTAGATCGGTAGCGACCAGTCTGGCGCGGTCTAGCGCCTGCTGGGCCGCGGCCACCACCAGGTCAGAGGTCGCCTGCTCCGGCGCCATGACGTGGCGCTCCTCAATCCCCACCTTCTCCATCAGCCAGGGGCCAACATCTTGGCCCAACATGGCGCTGACATCGGCGTTGGTGACGACCTGTTCAGGCACGTAGCGGCCTGTGGACAGAATCTGCGCGTAGGGCATGAACCGATTCCTGTGTCCGGATTCAGATTTGGGAGTACAAGGCGCCCGTTGACATGCGAGACGCATGGCCGGGGATAGTAACGACTTCAGGCTGCCAGTCCGTACGCTAGTGAATTGGCCCCGGTCTGCGCTGTTCCTGAAGTCGTTACGACCCGTGATCTGTGACCCTAGTTCACCGCTTCGTCAGCCGTGGCATGGGTGATGAGGATCGGCACATCGGTCAGATTGAGTACATGGTCGCTGACGCTGCCAAGCAGCGTTTGCCCCATCGGCGAGAGGCCGCGGCGTCCCATGATGATGAGATCGCAGCCTTGCTCGGCGGCGACGCGCACAATGGCTTCGGCGGGCGGGCCTTCGACGATGGCCGGGTGGACAACAACGCCGTGGCCCTCCGCGTTTTGCATGGCCGGGGACATAATGCGCAGGGCTTTGGTCTTTTCCTGGTCTAGAAACTCATCCACGTCGTCCAACAGGGATGAACTGGTAATCGGGGCATAGGCATGCAGAATCCAAAGTTCGGCATGAAGGACCTCGGCCATGCGCATGGCGTAGGTCAAGGCCTTGCGGCTGTGGACCGAGCCGTCAAAGGCGAGCAACAATCGCTTGAACATGCAACACTCCATTTTTCGTCGGCGCTTGTATTGCGCCTGCACGGGAGGCTCAGCAGGGGACTTTCGGACGCCGACCCTATTCGTGAAAACAGCGCCTTTTCATGCGGCGCTCATACCCTAACGCTGACTCACGTGTGGGGCGGCGCGCTCAAAGAGGGCCTGGTTAGCCGCCATCAACAGTGGGAACGTGAGATCGCGATAGTTGATCCCGGCTTGCGCGGGAAACGGCGTTTGCAGGGCGCCGCTGCGGTCGGGAATGACATTGACCACGCCGCCTGCTTCGGTGACCAGCAGCCAACCGCCAGCCAAATCCCACAGGTGCGGGGTTGCCGCCAGGCCGAGCATGGCCGTGCCACGCGCCACCAGGGCAAAATCATAACCGACGGCGCCTAGCACACGCGGCTTGGCGCGAATGCCGGTCACCTCGAAGTGGCGCCATGAGCGGGAGCAGGCGACCAGAATCTGGTTGGGATGCAGCGTTGCGCTCTGGCTCGTGTGCAACGGCCGATCATTGCAGAAAGCGCCGCCGCCCAGGCGCGCGTGGTAACACTCCTCCAGGCACGGGAAATGCTGCACCGCCAGCACGGGTCTGCCCTGGTGCAGCAACGCCAGCAGCACGCCCCAGATGGGAAGTCCGCCAACATAGTTCGTCGTCCCATCAATAGGGTCTACCACCCACTGGAACGCCTCATCGCCAACGTCGTGCGCCAGTTCCTCAGACACGATGCCGTGATCAGGAAAGCGAGCGCGCAGCGCGTCACGGATCAGGTGATCGGCCTCGATATCGGCCTCAGTGACCAACGAACCGTCATATTTGATCTCTGCTGTCACCTGGCTGCGTCTGGCGACCAACTGTTTGCCCACCTGGTTCGCCAGGGACAAGGCGAAGGCCAGCGGTTCATCCCAGTTCATCAGGACGCCCAGAAATTGGTGCGCGTGATGCTGTTGCACATCCGTCGCGCGTCGGTCACAACCTGCACATGGGCCGGGTGCTTGTCGTAGGCTTCCAGGTCGGCTGCGCTGTCGAAACCTGAAATCAGGCAGACTTCGGCATTCGGCCCACTGCGACCGGTCAGCTCGCGTCCCACTTCCCAGAGGCGAATCACGCCAATCTGGTTGACCAACTGCTGCAGCGTGACGACCCAGGCTTCGAGGTCGCTGTCGGGGACCTCGGCTTTGAACTTGAACAGAACAACGTGTTTGAGCATAGAACCGCCATAGAATAACGAGACGTGAAACCATAGACCCCAGTGTCTCGCGTTTCACGTCTCGTGGGTATTGGCCACGACCACAGAATCAGTCCGTGCTGTAGTCCACCGAGATACGGCTGGAACACAAGTGATCAATCTTGGCCAGAACTGCCTGCACCGCCGGATGCTTAAAGTAGCGCAGGAGCGCCTCTCGGTTCTCGAAATCGCCGACAATGGCCACATCGTAAGCCAGGTCTATGTTGATCTCGTTACAGCCAGTGGACCAATGCAAAATCTCCGGCACCTGATTGGGTAAGTCAGCCAGATCACGCACCAGCTGCTTGCATTCCGCTTCGGGTTCGTGTGTCTTGAATTTGAGAGATACGACATGTCGAAACATACAGCATTTTCCTCTTTAGATTAGAATACAAATTTGCCGTCAATCATGATCGTGCGTCCATCCAACTCGATGGTGCACGTCGTAGGAATGACATCCACATGAATCGCGGACGACCACGTCGCGCCCGTTTCGTAGGGATAGCTATCGCCAAACGCCACATGGACGCCCGGTAGTTTCTCGTCCTGCAGCAGATTTCCCGTCAATCCGGTCAGTGCAATGTTGGTGCCGATGGCAAACTCGCCCATCCGCCGGCCGTTTTCGCTGGAGGAAAGATAGGTCGCCACCTCGTTCACCAATGCCTGGTTCGCGCCCCCCACCCGGCTGATTTCGCCATCCGTGATGTGGAAAAAAACCGGTGTCGGCAGAACGCCATATTTCTCGCTAAAATAGTCGCCCAACACAGTGGCAGCCACCACACCCTCGGCCGTCGCCGGACAGGTGAAGGTTTCTCCCTCAGGCAGGTTTCCCCACTGCCCCGCATGATGGTAGATGCCGGTGCAGGGCACCCAGCGCAGTCGCGGGTCAAACTGAGCCACCAGGTCGGTTCCAGCCGGGGAAATGACACGAATCTGGTGTGCATCGCGCACCAAATCATACACCTGCTGCGTTAAGCGGGCAATCTGCTGATAGTCCGCGGTCATGCCTTCAGTCATCAGCTGCTCAGTAATGCCGATCATGTGCGCGTGACGCACATGCAGGTCCCGCATCAGAATAACGCGCAGGCCAATGCGAAAGGTGATCTCGCCCTTTTGACTGCCAGCCGCATAGAAGGTAACACTCGGCGCAAACGCTAACAAGTCCTGGTGCAGCGCCATCGGCACCGCCAAAATCGGCCGCGCCGCGTAATCTTCCAACTGCGCGACGCGCACTTCAGCGCCGCAGGATCGAACGGCTTCGGCCAGAGCCTCGCCAATGGTCGTCCGGGTCTGATCGGTGAGAATGAAGACACGATCTTGAGCCGTTACCCCCATACAGGTGAACACGGCGTTGTGCGCACCTTGACGCAGGGCCGCCAATGGATCAGTCACCGTTTTTTCTCTCCTTTCGCCCTCTTGTACGAAGGACAATCGCCCAACCGCGCGTCCTTGATGATCTACTCTGATTATACCCAGGAACGGCATAACCGTAAAGAACCTACGTCATATTGCGCGATTGTTTTTTCGCAGTATAATGCCGCCCTGCACACCTGCGTGCATTGCTGCCCGACGAAAGGAAATTGCATCGTGAGCGTGACGACGCAGCAGCCGCTACAGATCCCGGAGGCATGGACGCATTTGCCCGTTGAGCGCGTGCACGGCGTCATCTTGCTGATGGGCGCGCCCAGCACGGGAAAGAGCACGCTGGCGCGGTACCTTTTTGAACGCCTGGCGGCGCAGGGTCGCCGCGTCGCTTATCTGGACGGCGATCCAGGCCAGAGTACGCTCGGTCCGCCCACCACGTTGACTCTCGCCCTGGCCGCCGAGACTTCAGCGAACCACGCATCTGCGCCGGCGCGCGTTTCCTTTCCGCCGACCGGGCCCTCTTGGCGACGCTTCTTGGGCGCCACCTCGCCGCGCGCACACATGCTGCCGTTCCTGGTGGCAGCCGCACGCCTGGTGCAGGCCGGCCACAGCGGCGGCGCCGAGGTCATTATCTACGATACGTGCGGCTTCGTGGACCCCCTTTTTGGCGGACTGCATCTCAAGCTCGCCAAGATTGATCTTCTGCGCCCCGCGCTGGTCATTGGCCTGGCTCACGGGGAGGAACTTGACCCCCTCCTCGCGCCGCTGCGTTACAGCCATCGCACCCGCGTGGAAAAGCTGCAGCCTGCGGTGTCCGTGCAGCCACGCACCGCGGCTGAGCGCCAGGCCCATCGCGCGGCGCGCTTTGCCGCTTACTTCAGCACAGCTCGCGTGCAGACCATTGATTGGCGACGGCGGGCGGTTCTCCCATCCCCAGAATTCCCCGCACAGCGCCTCCTGGCGTTGGAAGATGACCGCGGCTTTACGCTTGGTCTGGGCATCGTCCTCGGCGCGGACATGGCTTCGCGCCGGGTGTCTCTGCTGACGCCGCTTGCTGCCTTCGATCACGTGGATACGCTCAACCTGGGCCACGTACTGCTGGACATGCAAACGTTTCGCGACCAACGCATGATCCAGCCAGAACGGTGAAGGAGGTTTTGGACGATGACGAACGCACTTGCTCCGCACATCAACTTATGGGTGGCGCATGAGAATGAAGTGGTGCTCAGTGGTTGGCGCATAGACCTGTTAGAGGCCATTGCCAGTACTGGCTCCATTTCGGCCGCCGCGGACCAACTGCAGGTCAACTACCGCGTGGCCTGGAACAAAATCAAGGAGATGGAGCATGGCCTGGGCGTCTCTCTGCTGGAGACACACATCGGCGGCAGTCACGGCGGCGGCGCCGAGCTGACGCCCGCGGCGGTGGCCTTCATTCAGCGCTATCGCCTGCTCAGCGCCGGGCTGGACGAATGGGTGCAGCGGCGTTTCGCCGAGGTGTTTGGCGATCTGTGACATAGATCATAGTCAGGGTGAAGCGTTATGACGAAAATGAATAACGCCCCTATCACCTGTTGAGGAGGATCTATGCGTTATCGTTTATTTGTGATGATTTGCCTGTCGGCCTTGCTGCTCACAGCCTGCGGCGCCCCCGCGGCGTCGCCTACCGCAACGGCCGCGCCGCCCACGGCGACGCCACCCACGGCGGCGTTACGCCTGGCCACAACCACCAGCACGGCCGATTCTGGCTTGCTGGACGCCATTCTGCCGGTGTTCGAGAAAACCTGTCAGTGCAAGGTGGATGTGGTGGCCGTGGGCAGCGGCCAGGCACTCGAGATTGGGCGCAAAGGCGACGCGGATGTGTTGTTGGTGCACAGCCGCAAGGGTGAAGACCAGTTCGTCGCGGAAGGTCACGCCGTCGCGCGTTTCGATGTGATGGTCAACGACTTCATCATCGTTGGCCCCACGGCCGACCCGGCCGCCATCAGCAGCCTGGGCAGCGCCAAAGACGCGTTCAAAGCCATCATGACCAAACAGGCGCCGTTTGCCAGTCGCGGCGACAAGTCCGGCACCAACACGAAAGAGCTCTCCATCTGGGCTTCAGCCGGCATCACGCCGACGGCTGAGATGACGTGGTACAACGCCCTGGGCCAGGGCATGGGGGACACCCTGGTCTTTGCCAACGAACGCCAGGCTTACACCCTGAGCGATCGGGGCACCTTCTTGTCCATGAAAGACAAGTTGCCCGGCCTGACTATTCTGCTGGGCGGCGCCACCCTGGCTGACAACAAAGACAAAAGCTTGCTCAACCCATATGGTGTGCTGGCGGTGAACCCGCAGATGCACCCCGGCGTCAATGCCGCACTGGCCGACAAATTCGTGGCCTGGATTCTGGCGCCGGAGACGCAACAACTGATCGGCGCTTTTGGGGTTGACAAATTCGGACAGCCGCTGTTCTATCCAAATCCGAGTAAGTAGACACATGAATGATATCCTGCGCAGCCTGGACCAGGCTTTGCGCCTGATTGCTGCCGGCGACGCCAGCCTGGCGGCGATCATCGCCCTGTCGTTGCGCGTGACGGGGTTGGCGCTGCTGGTCAGCACACTGGGCGGGGTGCCGTTGGGCGCGGTTCTCGGCCTGGGCCGCGTGCGGCTGCGGGGGTTGGTGACGGCTCTGCTCTACACGGGAATGGGCTTGCCGCCAGTCGTCGTGGGACTCTTTGTTTACCTGATGCTCTCGCGCAGCGGACCGCTGGGCGCCTGGGGTTGGCTCTTCACGCCCAATGCCATGATCGCGGCGCAAACGATCATCGCCTTCCCGGTCGTGGCCGGGCTGACGATGACCGCGGTGCAGAGTGTGGATCCAGGCCTGCGCCTACAGGTGCGCGCCCTGGGCGCCACTTCGGGCCAGGAGGCTTGGGCCGTTCTGATGGAGGCGCGCATCGGCGTGGTGGCCGCCATCGTGGCTGCGTTCGGCAGCATCATCTCGGAGGTGGGCGCGGTCATGCTCGTGGGCGGCAACATTGCCGGCAAGACACGGGTGCTGACCACGGCGATCGTGCTGGAGACGCGGCAAGGTGATTTTTCCCTGGCGCTGGCGCTGGGCGTCATCCTGCTGGCGCTGGCCTTCACCGCCAATCTGATCCTGCTGCGCTTGCAGGGCCGCGACTGAGACCTCACCTCATCCCCCGGCCCCTTCTCCTCTCCGCACGACGGAGGAGAGAAGGGGAGGCGGTCGCGACCCCGCGGTCGAAGCTGGCCGTGCGGCGGCTGGAGATAGTGGACGCTTTTCTGATGACGAATTTGTACGAGATTGAGCAATTAAGGCATGCCTATCACGGGCGCACGGTCCTGGACATCGCGCACCTGTCCGTGCCCGAAGGGCGGGTGTTAGCGTTGGTGGGGCCAAGCGGCGCGGGCAAGACAACCCTGCTGCGTCTGCTGAACTTTCTGGAACCGCCCACGGCCGGGGTGATACGCTTTGCCGGCGAATCGGTGCACGGGTCCGCGCCGTTGGCCGTGCGCCGTCAGGTGACCACCGTTTTCCAGCGCCCGGTATTGCAGCGCAGCAGCGTGCGCCGCAACGTGGCCTATGGGCTGCAGCTGCGCGGCATCGCGCCCGATGGCCAGGTGGATGCCATGCTGGCGCAGGTTGGCCTGGCCTCGTTTGCCCAACAGCCGGCGCGCCTGCTTTCCGGCGGCGAGATGCAGCGCGTGGCGCTGGCGCGTGCGCTGGTCATCCGCCCGCGTGTTCTGCTCCTCGATGAGCCGACGGCCAATCTGGATCCCTACAACGTCGGCCTCATCGAAGATATCATCCGCCAGGCCAATGCCGAACAGGGCCTGACCGTCGTGCTGGTGACGCACAACGTGTTTCAGGCGCGGCGCCTGGCGCACCACACGGGCCTGCTGCTGGGCGGACGCCTGATCGAAATGACCGACACGGCGCGCTTTTTTGAACAGCCCAGCGACCCGCGCACGGCGGCCTTTGTGCGCGGGGATATGGTCTACTGAGCCAGTGATGGCCGCATCGGTCGCGGTTTGCTGCGCTCATCGTTCTCGTGCTACAATGCGCTCATGCGTGACCAAAGGTGGTTCTTTCAGCCTGCGCTTGGGCTTTTGCTCTTCTTGACGGTTGGTTTGCTGTTGCTGTTAAGCCCCGACCGCCAGCCGGCCCTGCGCGCGCAGGCCGCGGCGCCGCAGGCCACCGTCGTCAGCGCGGCCGTCACGGCCTTCCTGGACGACACCGCGATCAAGGTGGACACGACACCCACCAATTTGAACAGCGACATCCTGCAGCGTTTCGGCCGCAGCGTGGTGAATTACGTGGATGGTTGGCGCTTTCAAAACGTCGCCATCCCACAGGGGGTGGTCATCGTCAGCGCGACCCTCACCCTCAACCCGGCCCTGTGGCAGACCGGCATTCCGATCCCCGTTTCCCTCGTGGGCGAAGCCAGCGACAATGCGGCCGATTTCGATCACGCGCAGGTTCTGGCTCATCTCCGGCCGCGCACCAATGCCAGCATTGACTGGACTCTGGTGACGACGCCAACCACGGCTTTCAACTCGCCAGACGTGGCGCCGGTGATCCAGGAAATTGTGAGCCGGCCTGGCTGGGCCAGCGGCCAGTCCTTGGTTTTATTAGCGGTCAGCCGTGGAACCAACAGCGCCTATCTCGATCTTTTCACCTACGATTTTCGGCCAGACCAGGCCGCGCGCCTTTCGGTGGCTTACCAGCCGGCCATAGGCACCGATACGCCCACACCTACCATCACTCCCACGCCGACGCGCACAGCCACGCCGACGCGCACGCCAACCCCCACGCGCACGCCGACGGCCACGCCACGCCCGCCGACCTCAACCCCGACGCCCACGGCGACTGCAACCGCGACGGCCACCGCCACGTCATCCGCGACGCCCACGCCCACGGCCACCCCCGGCCTCGACCTCTCGCTCGCCACGCCCATCGGCTGTTGGCAGCGGGTCGGCGATGCCAACCTGGGCGCGGCTAGTCAGATCAGCCAGTATGCTTGCCGTCCCGATTGGTTGGAAAGCGGGCCGGAGCGGGTGTACGCCCTCTCCCTCGATGCGAACGAGCCGGTGATGATCGAACTGATCTACCCGCCGCAAGGGCCTGACCTGGACATTTTCCTGCTGTCAGGCGCCCTGCCCTCCATGTGCCTGGCGTACGGCGATCGTTACCTCAACTATACGACCAACAGCGCCGGCGTCTACTACCTGGTGGTGGATGGCTACCAGGGCGCCATCGGCAGTTTTGATCTGCACGTGGCCTGTCCGGCGCGCCCGACGCCGACGCCCGTCTCGACTCCAACCCCAAGCATCCGCGGCTTTTTACCCTGGATGCCACGCTAATGCCTGATTCGGGAGGCCTGCGCAATGGCACCACCTACGCCGGTTACGGCCATTCACACAACCCAGTCCGCGCTCGTTCGTCGCCCGCCGACTCCGGCTGAGCTGACCTTCAGCCAGGGCAGCCTGCAAGATTACACGCAATGCCCGCGACGTTTTCAACTGCGCTTTCTGCTCAATCAGCCCTGGCCCGCGTTGGAATCGCAGCCTCTGCTCGATTTTGAGCATTACCAGGAGTTGGGACAGCGCTTTCACCGCCTGATCCAGCGCCATATCAACGGTGTGGCGGCCGCGCGGATCAGCGCCGGCATTCAAGATTACGATCTGCGCCGCTGGTGGCAGGCCTATCTAGCTTCACCGCCGCCCGGATTGCCCATGCCGCTCCTGGCCGGCGCGCACGCCGATTGGCTGATTTGCGCCGAAGAGGTGCTCTCCACGGTGATCAGCAGCCAGCGGGTGGCGGCGCGTTACGATCTGCTCGCCATCCAGGAAAACGGCCAGGCGCTGATCGTGGACTGGAAGACCAGCCGCCAGCCAGCCACGCGCGCACAGTTGGCGCAGCGCATGCAAAGCTGGGTCTATCCCTTCGTCTTGGTCGAAGCGGGCGCGGACCTGGGACGGGGCGCCATCGCGCCGGAACAGGTGCGCATGGTCTACTGGTTTGCCAATGACCCTGAGCGGCCGCAGACCCTGGCCTACAGTGCACGGCAGCATGAGGCCCATCGGCGCTACCTCGCCGCGCTGATCGAGGAAATCGCCACGCGGCGCGACGCGGTCTGGCCTCTCACGTCCGACGAGTCACGCTGCCGGTTCTGCACCTACCGCTCCCTGTGCGACCGCGGCGTCGAGGCCGGCGATTGGGCCACCTTCGACGACGAGCGCCAGCCTGACCTGGACTTCGGTCTGGAGGACGTACCCGAAATCGCGTTCGCGTAAGGGCACGAGGTGGGGCCGGAAGGACCATGCGATTTGTGCCGAGACTCGAATCGGCCCCACCTCGTTAGGGAACGCTGGGCGGCGTAAGGGCACAAGGGGCGGCGGAGTAGGCATTACGCGACAAGCCAGGTTGCTCCGCCGCCCCTCGTGCCCCAACGGGAACGCGCGGAAGGAGGAATCATGACCGAATACCGTCGCCGCAACACGCTACGTTACGTTGGCTACGACTACACCAACGCGGGGGCCTATTTCGTGACGCTCCGCGCCCACCGCGGCCTGCGCGTGTTCGGTGAGGTTGTGAATGGCGTCATGGTGCTGAATCCGCTGGGGCGGATCGCTGATCAATGCTGGACCGAATTCGCCGCGCGCCACACCGATGCCCAGGTGGATATCCATGTGATCATGCCCAACCATGCGCATGTGCTGCTCTGGATCATGGACACCGGCTCTGCGGAGCCGGGCGCGGTCAGCAAGACGCGCAAGTTTGGCGATGCCATCGCCGGATCGCTGTCGAGCCTGGTGGGCGCTTACAAGAGCGCTGTCACGCAGCAGGCGGCGCATCGCGGTCTGATCCCTGAGCCGCCGCTGTGGCAGCGCAACTTCCACGATCATATCGTGCGCGGCGAGCAGGAATTGGAACGCATTCGTGAATACATCCGCCAGAACCCCGCGCGCTGGCGCTGTTAGGGCACGATGTGGGGCCGGGAGAGCTTTGCAGCTTATGCCGAGACTTGCATTGGCCCCACATCGTGCCCCAACGAGGTGGGGTCGGAGGAGCCGTATGAGTGATAGTAAGGGCACGGGGGGTGAGGGGAGAGACTCAGCCCTATCGCCTATCGCGTCCCCCGCCGCCCCTCATGCTCAAACGATCAACCGTTACTCCTCACGCAGCCAACGGCTCGACCACGCGTTCCTGCGCGACATGCTGCGCGGCGCCACGTCGTACAAGCGCATCGCGGGTTGCTTCCGCAGCTCCATCTTCGAGCTGGTCGGCGAGGAGATCGGGGGTGTCCCCGACGTGCGCGTCGTCTGCAACAGCGATCTCGACGCCGTGGATAGCTTTTGAATTTGAGGGCGGCCTCTATTTGCGGCTATTCGCCGTGAATACAACCGAGCTTGAGAGTTGGAATCTGTTTTCCCCAGAGCACAAGGTACTGGTCATTGGACCAGGTGTGCACTGGCCCTACATCAGGTCGGATGTCGTGAGCGAAGAGTCGTAGATCTTCATGTTCTGTAGATGAAGCCTGGCGCGGGACCGCGGCCCCGCGCTGACCCGCTTCGCCGTGGCCGAGTACTTTCGGCGCTTGCAAACCACCGCCAATGCGGGTATAATCCCCTTCTCACCGTACCCCCCAGCATCAGCCTAAATCTTGTGCTGCACGCCACGACCACCTGCGGTTGTCGGCGCTGTAAACTCTTGCGTGTGCAATCAGGAACACCGGCCATGCCCTTACCCGTGCTGCCGACATCCGAGGCTGTGGCGTCTGTCCTGGCGACGTTCCAGGGCAAGGGCCGCGCCTACCTGCTGCCCTGTCTCCTGGCCGTGCAGCGCGTCCACGGCTGGCTCTCGCCTGACCTGGTGGCCCGCATCGGCGCGGCGCTGGCCGTTCCCCTCGCCGACATCTACGGCGTGATTGACTTCTACACCATGCTCTACAGCCAACCGCACGGCCGGCATCTGCTGCGCGTGTGCGATGATGTCGCCTGCTCCCTGGCGCGGCCAGCGAACAGCGAATCGTTGCGCGCGGCCATCGCCAGCCACACCGGCCTGCGCCAGCGCGGCGATACCACGCCCGACGGCGCGCTGACCCTGGAGATGATGCCTTGCCTGGGCCGCTGCGCGGACGCGCCGGCGGTTCTGCTGGACGAGGCGCCGCTGCCTGCCGATGCGCTGCTCTCCTGGTTGACCTCGGATCGTGAGCCTGATGCGCTGCTCTCCGCGGCGACCGCGGCTGCCGCCCCCGCAGAGCCGGTGCTGGGTGACGTTGTGCTGGCAGAGCACGTGGGCCGGGTTGACCCCTGGAGCCTGGCGGACTATGAACAGCACGGCGGGTTTGCGGCCCTGCGCCAGGCCCTGGGCGCGATGACGCCGGCCGCGGTCGTGCAGGCCGTCGAGGCGTCGGGCCTGGTGGGCCGCGGGGGCGCGGCTTTTCCCACCGGGGTCAAATGGCGCAGCGCCGCGGATGAGCCGGCGACGCCCAAGATGGTGGTGTGCAACGCGGATGAGAGCGAAACCGGCACTTTCAAGGATCGCCCCCTGCTGCAAGGCGATCCCTTCCGGCTGATCGAGGCCATGGCGCTGGCCGCGTACGCGATTCAGGGCCAGGGCGAGGTGGGCGGCTACATCTACCTGCGCGGCGAGTATGGCTACGTGGCGCCGGTGCTGGAGAACGCGCTGGCCCGCTGTCGAGCGGCCGGCTACCTGGGGCGCCATCTGTTGGGCAGCAACCTGCACTTCGACATCGAGCTGCGCCTGGGCGCGGGCGCGTACATCTGCGGCGAGGAGACTGCGCTCTTCGAGTCCATCGAGGGTAAGCGCGGCATGCCCCGCGTCAAACCGCCGTTTCCGGTACAGGCGGGCCTCTTCGGCAAACCCACGGTCATCAACAACGTCGAGACTTTCTTCAACATCCCCCCCATCGTGCGCCACGGCCCCGGCTGGCTGCGCCAATATGGCACCGCGCAATCGCCGGGCACCAAACTGTTCGGCGTCAGCGGCTGTGTGCAGCGCCCCATGCTTTACGAACTGCCGCTGGGGCGCTCCTTGCGCCATCTGCTGTTCGATCAGGCTGGCGGGCCGCTGCCTGACCGCCGCATCACGAGCGTGCTGCTGGGCGGCGCGGCCGGCACTTTCGTCGGCGCCGCGCACTTCGACGTGGCCCTCGACTGGCAGTCGCTGCGTGAAATCGGCGCCACGCTTGGCTCCGGCGCGGTCATGGTGCTGGATGATGCGGTCGCGCCCTGTGAGGTAGTCAGCCGCGTGGCCCACTTCTTCGCCCATGAGTCGTGCGGCAAATGCTACCCGTGCCAGATGGGAACGCAGCGCCAGGTTGAGATCGTCGAACGCTGGCGCGCCGGCCAGGCGCGACCCCAGGATCGGCTCGACCTGGACGACCTGGCGGGCGCGATGCGCGATGCGTCGCTGTGCGGCCTGGGACAGGCCGCATCCGGCGCGATTTTGAGCGCCGTGGAACTGTTCGGCGGTTGAATTCAGACAAACAGAAATCAAACAAACCGATGGATGGACTGGTTAATTGCAGCTACGCCGCGTATGAGCGGGAAGGCTGGCGCGTGGTGGATGGCGCGGCGCCGGGCGAGGAATTCCTGCGCCTGCACGTCAACGGCCTGGAACTGGCGACGCTGATGTGCTCGCCGTTCGAGCAGGACACCCTGGCGCTGGGGTTCCTGCGCGCCGAGGGCGTCATCCAATCCCTGGCTGACGTGCGGCTGGTCACGGTCTGCCCCAGCGGTACGTGCGTGGATGTGTGGCTGCGCGATGCCCATTTTGAGCCGCCCCGCCGCGTCATCATCACCTCCGGCTGCGGCGGCGGCGTCACCTTCGATGACCTGGCGGAGCAGCAGGCGCCGCTCACCTCCAGCCGGCGGCTGGCGCCAGAGCAGCTCATGCGCCTGATGGGCGATGTGCAGGACGCGGCTGTGCTCTATCGCACCGCGCGCGGGATTCACACCAGCGGGCTGAGCGATGGCGACCAGGTGTTGATGGTGGCGCAGGATGTGGGGCGTCATAACACGATAGATCGTCTGTGGGGGCAGTGCCTGCGCCGCGGCCAGCCGACGGAAGATCTGATCCTGCTCTCCACGGGCCGCATCAGCTCGGAGATGCTCAACAAGGCGGCCAAGATGCGCATTCCCCTCGTGGCCAGCCGCACGTCGCCAACGGCCCTGTCCATCGAGTTGGCGCGCGCGTGGAATATCACCCTGGTGGGCTATCTACGCACCGGCAGCCTGCGCGTCTACACCGCAGCAGAGCGGCTGGGCTTCGACGGAGGAAATCATGGCTCTCAATCAAGTTCATAACTACAGCATTTGGCACCAGGCGGGCAGCGACAAAGCTGAGATTCGGCTGCTGCTTGACACTGGCTCGCTGGCCACGATCAGCAATCTGCCATTGGCTTCGGCCACTTTTATCGTGGACCTGCTGCGGCATGAGAAGCCAATCTACTGGGACAGCGTGGCACGGCTGGTCTACACCTCATCCTGGGAACCGGTCGGCGAAGGCGAGTAGCTCCAGCTCTAGCCTCCTGAACTTGTTCGGGAGGCCGCTGAGGAGAGAAAGGGATTCAACGATGAGCCACTCACCCATGCCATCATCGGTGGGCGTCGTGATTGACGGCCACGCCTTGACCGTATCCACGGGCACTACCGTGTTGGCCGCCGCGGCCGAGATTGGCGTGGACATCCCCACGCTGTGCTATCATCCCAACCTGACGCCCAACGCAGTCTGCCGCATGTGCGTCGTGGAGCCGACCCGCGGTCGCACCCTGATCCCGGCCTGCGTCGCGCCCTGCGTCGAGGGACTGGAGGTGCACACCGACACCCCGCGCGTGCAGCGCGCGCGCAAGGTGATCCTGGAACTGCTTCATTCGACCGTGGACTGCTCCGAGGCGCCGCAGATTCAAACCTACAGCGCGCGCTATGGCGCGGACCCCGCGCGTTTCGCCGGCGGCAAGCGCCGCGACGCGGCCGTCAAAGACGACAATCCCTTCTACGTGCGTGACTACAGCAAATGCATTCTGTGCTGGCGCTGCGTGCAGGTCTGCGCCGACGACGTGCAAAACACCTTTGCCTTGACCCTGGGCGAGCGCGGCTTTCACACATCCATCGCCACCTTTTTCGACGCGCCGATGCCGGACACGACCTGCGTCTTCTGCGGCAACTGTGTTGAGGTGTGCCCCACGGGCGCGCTCAAAGGCAAGCAGGAATGGCTGCTGGAGCAAGGTCTGTCGTTGGATGAGATTCGCCTGCAAACTCGCCGCGCACGGCGAGCCGTCCGCCGCACGGAAAGTGACGATTGAGCGCGCCAGGCAACGCCGAAAAGTGAGCTTGGCGGCGACAGTGGGAGGTGACCAGATGATTGCTGAGCATGTGACTCGCTCCACCTGCGCGTACTGCGGCGTGGGCTGCCAGGTCAATCTGCACGTCAACGCCGAGCAGCAGATTTTTCGGGTCAGCGCGCCGCAAGACGCCGCGCCGAACTATGGCCGGCTGTGCGTCAAGGGGCGCTTCGGCATGGACTTCGTCTACCATCCCAGCCGCCTGACCACCCCGCTGATCCGTCACGACTACGCGGATATTCAAGCCGGCCGCGCCCGGCGAGGGCCGCTTGATCTGGATGGCTTCCGCCCGCTGAGCTGGGATGCCGCGCTCGACTTAGTCGCGCAGCGGCTGGCCGCGATCAAGGCGCAGCACGGCGGCGACGCGATTGCCGCGCTCTGTTCGGCTAAAGCCACCAATGAAGACAACTACGTCTTTCAGAAGTTCATGCGCCAGGTGCTGGGCACGAACAACGTAGATCACTGCGCGCGCCTCTGTCACGCCGGTTCGGTGACCGGCCTACAGATGGCGATCGGTTCGTCGGCCATGTCGAACGCGATTGCGGAAATGCCCACGCTGGAGTGTTTCATCGTCACCGGCTCCAACACCACCGAAACGCATCCGGTCATTGCCACGTTCCTCAAGCAGGCGGTGCGCAAGCACGGCGCGCATCTGATCGTGGCGGATCCGCGCCACATTGAGCTGGCCGATTTTGCCGAAGTGTGGCTGCGCCAGAAGCCGGGCACTGATGTGATCCTGTGGCAGGCGCTGGCGCATGTCATCGTGCGCGAGGCCTGGTATGACGCCGACTTCATCCGCACGCGCACCGAAGGCTTTGCAGATTACATCGAGAGCCTGGAACGTTGGACGCCGGCTTACGCCGAAGAGATGACCGGCGTGCCGGCCGCGGACATCGTCAAGGCCGCGCGGCTCTACGCGACGGCCAACCGCGCCGCGATCTACTGGGGCATGGGCATCAGTCAAAGCACGCATGGCACTGACAACGCGCTGGCGCTGGCCAACCTGGCGCTGATGTGCGGTCATTTGGGCGCGGAGGGCGCCGGCCTCAACCCACTGCGCGGGCAGAACAACGTCCAGGGCTGCTCGGACGCGGGCGGGCTGTTCGACATGTTCCCTGGCTACCAGCGTGTAGACCACCCCGAGATTCGCGCCAAGTTTGCCTGGGCCTGGGGCGCGCCGCTCAACCCGCAGCCCGGCCTTGCCACGCCGGAGATGGTGGACGGCGCGGGCAGCGGTGCGCTGCGCGCCTTCTACGTCATGGGTGAGAATCCGCTGATGAGCGAGCCCAACCTGGCGCATGCGCGGCACTGTCTGCAGAACCTGGATCTGATCGTCTGCCAGGACATCTTCTTCAACGAAACCTGCGCGTACGCCGACATCATCCTCCCCGCCACCAGTTTTGCCGAAAAGGATGGCACCTTCACCAACTCGGATCGTCGCGTGCAGATGGTGCGCGCCGCGATTGAGCCAATCGGCGCGGCGCGCGCGGATTGGGAGATCGTGTGCGATCTGGCCGGCCGCGTGCTGCACGAACTGCATGCGTTGGGCGCGACGCCAGGCTCACGGATGGGGGATTTGCCGGCGGCTGCGCCGGCCGCGGTGGCCGACCTGGCCCTGGGCGCGCTGGCCGGCTATGCTTACGATCATCCGGCGGCGATTTGGCAGGAGATGGCGCGCTTGACCCCGCCCTTCCAGGGCATCAGCTACGCGCGCTTGGAGGCGGAGGGCGGCGTACATTGGCCTTGCCCCACGTCCGATCATCCCGGCACGCCGTACCTCTTTGCGGAGAGTTTTCCGCGCGGCCGCGGCAAGTTCCACAGCCTTGACTTCCTGCAGCCGCATGAGCTGCCGGATGCCGACTATCCGCTGATTCTGTCCACAGGGCGCGTGCTTTTCCATTGGCATGGCGGCACGATGACGCGGCGCTCGAAGCTGGACGACATTTACCCGGAGGCGGTGGTAGAGGTGCATCCGGAGGATGCGCGGACGCTGGCGGTCAGCTCAGGGGCGTGGGTGGAACTCAAGTCGCGACGCGGGCGCATCGAGTGCAAGGTGTTGGTGACGGGGCGTTCGCCGCAAGGGACGGTCTTCTTGCCCTTCCATTTTGCTGAAGCCGCCGCGAATGAGTTGACCCTGCACGACCTCGATCCGCTGGCAAAGATACCGGATTACAAAGTGTGCGCGGTGCGCCTGACGCCGTTGGATCGGCCGGACGGGGCTGTGTCGGGGGTCAGCAGCCCCGGCGCGCGGCGGTGAGTGGAGCAAGAGAAGATGAGATCTGATTATGGGCCAGCAAGGCCGCAATGTGCTGTTGAATGGCGACACGGATGTTACGCCTGGTCTCTTCGATAGTCATGCCATTGCTAAAGCACCCTGGCAGGCTAGGGCTATAGGCGAAATACCCTTCGTCTTCTGGCTCTTTCTCCATGACAATCCCAAAGTCATAGAATTTCACGGCTCACCGTCCTGGTTTGCACCCTACGTTGGTAGATCCGATTCTTGGTGCACCGGAGAAAAGTGCGTAACTGGTGGATAAGCCTGGGGCGCGGTTCAAGATACTAACACGCCTTTTGATTTCAGCCAGGTTTCTACTTCTACCAAAACCCATATCAGATCAATACTCGGTTTACCTGTCAAGGGTGACTCGCTGACGCGGTTATGCTCGTCATGAAAATGGTGCGGCGACGTGGATATGCTTGGATAGTGCGGAGCGTTATCCCATCTCAACAGTGGCACGCTCGTAAACAATTGATATGCGTAGTCTAGAGAAGTCGTCTCCTGGTGTAACCAGACCTGAAACTGATAGTTATCTAGCAATCGGCAACGGATTTTCACCTCTAGTTGACCGGCTGGGGTTTCGTCATAAGACACGATGCGCGTGTTCTTGATCAGAGATGCTCCTTGTAAGATGTTGAGCAGGTTATCAACGAGGGCGAGCATGCAGTAAATCCTGGTAGGTCTTCTGCCAGTCAGAGAGCATTGCACGAGCTGTGCGCCATGCCAGCCAATCGTCTTCTTCAGAGGGCGTCGCGCGGTTCTGCAGGTAGGCTGTAAACTGCTCGAATTCCATCGCGTGTTTGTGTTCGAGCCTACGCACGCGACGCCGATAGTAAAGCAATTTGGTGTGCACAGCCGACAATGCCAATTCCCACAAGGCTTCCTCGACTGTGGCGTAGCGTTGTTGGGCGACGAGTGCACCCGCGACCTTATCTAGAATGGTAGCTGCAGAAATTCCAAGCGCCATGAACAGATCCTTTCGGTGCGTGGAGCGATCAGGCAAACGTTCCTGGTGAAACAGGGATGTGGAGGTCGCCTGCCTGGCATCAGGAATTGCTCTGAAGCCCTGAATGGGTCATCAGAGAAGTCAGTGTACACTTATCGACTTGGCGTGTCAATTTCCCCGGCATACGTTTAACAGTCAGTGACGCCAGTAGAACGTCCCGCGCCTACATAGTAACAGATGACGTTTAGTTGACTGCCGTCATTCCGCCGTTAAGGCGCCGATATTCCGCCGTTAAACGATAACGGCGCGACTTGCGCGCCGGGTCGGCCACGGCGCGCCAACCGTCGGCCACCCACGCCATCATGAGATCACGCGCGGCGCGCGGGGAGTTCTCATTCCCAAGGGCGGCGGGCAGATTTCTTCCCAGCGTGCGGCGATGACGGTGATGTCGGCCGCGTCTATTACCAGGTTGTCGTCCAAATCGTAGCGCGGGTCCCAGCCAGGCGCCTGCGCAGTTTCCCCCCAATGCGCCGCCACCTGCGCGATATCAATCACCGTCACACTGCCGCTGTGATCGAAGTCCAGCTCCGCGCAGGTGGGCGGCGCAGGTGGCGGCTGCATCTCCAGGCTGCGACAGGTGTCCGCGGCGCAGCCCTTCAGCACAGACAGCCAGGCGGACAACTGGGTCAGGGTGGTCGGATCGGCGCTGGCGGCTAGATTTTCCAATTCGTAGGGATCGGTCGCCAGGTTGTACAGCTCGCGCTCGCCGGTATCATACTCGATGTACTTCAAGTCTGCCGTGCGCAGCCCGGTGTAGAACAAGGGGACGCTCACAAAGCGCGGCGAGTCGAAAGGATCGGGCGGCTCACCCAGGGGATCGCGCAGCAGGAGGTGATCGCCCACAAACTGCTCGAACAGGAAAGCCTGCCGCCAGGCCGTGGATGAACTGCCGTTGAGCAAGGGCAGCAAGGAGCGACCGTCCATGTAGGATGGTGGTTTGATCCCCGCGATGTCGGCCAGGGTTGGCGCAAGGTCCACGATACCAGCCAGGTAAGGTACGGTTTGACTGATTGGCGCCTGCGGACCGCGCACGTACAAAGGCGCCCGGATATCCTCTTCATACCCCAGGTACTTGCCGGGCAGCAGGCGGTGCTGACCCATGTGATAGCCGTTGTCGCTGGTGAAGAAGAAATAGGTGTTGGTCAACTGCCCGCTGGCTTCCAGAGTCTGGACCAGACTGGCGATCGTTTCATCCACAGCCTGCATAGACTGCAACCATAAGCGGTACTGATTGTCAATCTGCTGCACTTCGGCCGGCGTCAGCAAAGGCAGGTTCTGAATCGCCTGCGGCTTATCGCTGACGTCTGGCTCGTTGAACGACGGCGTGCGCGGCGCCAACGTGTCGGTGAAGAGTCCGGTATGACGGGGCGCAGGCGTGGAGGGCGTGTGGGGAGAGAATGACCCAAAATAGACAAAGAAAGGCTCGGTGATGGCGATCGTGCGCGTGATGAAGCTCAGCGCTTTGGTGGTCAGCACGTCCTGCAGATAGTCCTGCGGGGCGCTGCCATAGGCCACCAACGTTCCGTTTTCGTTCAACGTGTAGTTGAACTGATTGTAGCCGGGCGCGGTGGGAGACGGGCTGTACCATTCGTTCCATCCCGGCGGGATGTAGTTGGACGGGCTGCCATACGGATAGCGATTGAGGTATTTGCCAAACAGGGCCGTGCGATAGCCCGCGCCTTGTAGTCGCGTGGCGATGGTGTCGTTTTCCAGGCCCAAATCACGGAAGGCTTCGAAACCGCCGCCGGGCGGCGGCCCATTGTTGTAGACGCCGTGGTTGTGCACGTACTCACCGCGCAGCAGGGAGGCGCGCGAGGGGCAGCAGATGGAGGCGTTGACGAAGAAGTGGGTAAACGTCATGCCTTGCCCTGCCAGCAGCGCCTGCAGGTTGGGCATCGTGGTTACGGTATCCAGGTTCAGATCGAGATCATCGGCCAGGAAGAAAATGATGTTCGGCGGCGGAGGCGTGTGTGCGGTCGTCATGGGGCTGGCATCCTGCGGCCCAGCGGGCGACAGCGCCAGCCCGGGCCTGGCGCTGTTAACCAATAGGGCGAGTATGAGCAGAATCGTCCCGTATGCCAACAGGATGCCTCCGACAAACGACAGAAATTGGGGCGTTGGTATGCACGAGGCGTCAAGCGGTGTTATTGTAACAAGCCTCACCGTTTCCAGCAAGTCTGGGCCGCTGACCAGCATCCTCATCGAAATTCGTGGCGCCCTGGAGCGGTCTTGCCAGCAACCGCGGATTGTGATACCATGCGAAGCGTTGAAAGGAGCATAGACGATGAGGGAAACCGAGGCCGATCTGGTTGTCCAAGTGCAAGAACTCAACCGACGGCTGCAACGAATCGAAGAGACGTTGCGGCGGCTCGAGTCATTGCTCAACACGCAAGAGGCGCCGGCAGAGACCGACGTATTGGTTGATCTCCCACAGACCAGCCTTGTCGCCAGTCCGCGCCTACGCTATCGCCGCCAAGCCGCGGACTTTGTCATGACCGTGGTGCGGGAGCGCTGACATGCCAGCTTATCATACAGGTAGTTTTGATCCGCCCGCACCCGTCGGTGTCGCGTCATTCGTCAACTTGGGTAATGAGCGACAAATAGACAACGTCCCGATGCTGCTCGACACTGGCGCCGACGTCTCATTTGTGCCGGAGAGCGTGCGTCAGGCCGTAGAGGCTGAAAAACAAGAGACAGCCTATGAGATTGAATACCTGGAAGGCAGAACGCCTTCGCTGTTGGCGTCCGTTTATTTGCAGATGAAATGGCAGGGACTGAAGTTTACCGGCAGCTACCTGGTCACGACGGCCTCCTATGGCGTCATCGGCCGCAACATCCTCAACCGTTTGGTGCTCGTCCTGGACGGCCCATCCCAACAATGGGAGATCCGTTAACCGCAGTCTCTGTTGGCAGCATCAGTACCAAGCGCAGAGAGGTGGGCTGCCCTCTGCACTTGGTACACTACCCTTTGCACCCGGAGCGTTCTACGGCTGCAGGCGCAGCGTACTCACCGCCTTGACCTGGTCGCGGTCGAAGCGCATGGGCAAGTATTCTACTTTCTGCCAACGGGCGATCAAGTCGTCGTAGTGGCTGCTCAGCACGTTGCCGGACTGGCCGGTGGTGTGCATGAAGCGGCTGTTGTTCCAATTGCTCAGGTCGCTGATCTGCCGGTAGGATGGCACATGACGCTGGGCGAACGGTTTGCTGGGCCGGAATGGCGCCACGTCCACCGTGGAGCCGTCGCCGCCGTTCGGAATCTGGCGGCTGAAGATGTTCTTCAGAGCGCTGACCTGGTCGAACGGGTTGTGTGGGAATTCTGCCACGTGCACCTTGTCCCAGCGCCAGGTTTTGAGGTCGCTGCTGCCCATGCGTTCCGTCAGGTCCTTGAGCGCCTCCTGCAGGGCGACATGCTGGGTAGTTCGACAATCCTCCGCGTCCGGGGTCAACACGTTGTCACACCACGGGCTGTTGGCCTGGGACAGGGTTTGCAGCAGGTAGGTGGGGTGGAAACTGGCGAGGTAGTCCGCGCCCAGGGTCTTGCCCAGGTCGTCCTGCAAAAGGGCCGGCTGCAGATGCAGCAGCCAGGCCGCGTAAATGGCCGCGGCCGCGCTGTCCTGGCGCATGACGCCGTCCCAACCCTTGAGCAGCTCAAGCGCCTGCGCCTCTTGCGGGGTCTGCGTGGGCGTTTGCAGGAAGAAGGGGAGCAGCTCCAGCGCCTGCAGCGACTTCTGGTCGGCCTGCATGGCGGCGATGTCGTCTGGCGACAGCTTGGCCTTGGCCTCGATCATCTGCACGATGCGCGTGGCGCGGTAGGGCGGCGCCCAATCGGTAGCCAGGAAGTAGGGATAAGCGTCCGGCGCAACCTTGTTATTGGCCGTGGCGATGAAGCCGCTGGCCGGGTTGAAATCGTGCGGCAGGTCATCGAACGGAATGAATCCGGTCCAGGCATAGTCGTCATTCCAACCAGGAACCGGCATGTAGCCATTTCCCTGCGCCCGGATCGGAATGCGGCCGGGGCCGTAGTAGCCGATGTTGCCGTCTACGTCCGCGTAGACGAAGTTCTGCGATGGCCCGATGTAGGCGCGCAAGGCGGTGCGAAATTCGTCCCAGCTCCCTGCGTACATCACGCCCAAGAAGGCCTCGACGGTGGTGTCGCCGGCATCCAGGCTCGTCCAGCGCAGGGCCAGCGTCGTGCTGGCATTGCTGGTCACATCGGAGATCAGCGGCCCGTGCCGGCTGGCGCGCGCCGCCCAGTAGATCGGCTCCTTGCGTCCTTTGACCTGGATCGTCTCGCTGATGACAGTCAGCGGCTGCCACGCGCCGTTGACTTCGACCTCGTTGGGGTTGGCCGGGTTGATGCGCTCCATGTACAGGTCCTGCACATCTGGCCCCAGGTTCGTGACACCCCAGGCGATGCGGTCATTGTGACCGGTGGGCACGCCTGGCATGCCAGGCAGCGTCGCGCCAATCACGTGCAGGCGATTGCCCTGGATGCTGGCCAGGTACCAGATGGAGGGAATCTGCGCGCCCAGGTGCGGGTCGTTGGCCAGCAGCGGTTTGCCGGTGGTAGTACGCGTGCCGCTGACCACCCAGTTGTTGCTGCCGATGTTGAGCGCATCGGCGCCCAGCAGGGCGCGCACGCCGCTTGAGAGATGCGCCAAGTCGCCGGCGCTCTGCCCCAGGTTGGGCACAATCAGGGCACCGTTGTCGGGATAGGCCGGAAAGAGCTGCGCGGCGCGTTCGGGTCCCAGCGCCTGATAAATCTGTGCGCGCACCAGTTCTGACACGTAGTCCCCGCCCAAATTCCAGGCCATCATCTTGGCCCAGACCAGGCAATCAGCCGGCTGCCAGGGCGCCGGACTGAAGCCCAGGATCGTGAACTCGATGGGTAGCGCCGGTTTGCTCGCCAGGTACGCGTTGACGCCGCTGACATAGGCCTGGACGACCTGCTGCGCCTGTGGAGAGAGCGCGTCCCAGGCTTGTTCGGCCGCGCGATACGTCCCGAGCGTGCGCAGGAATTTGTCGGTATCCACCGTGGATTCGCCCAACACCTCCGACAGGCGGCCGGCGCCCACGCGACGCTGAAATTCCATCTGCCACAGGCGATCCTGGGCGTGGACGTAGCCCAGGCCGAACATGGCATCCAGGTCATTCTGCGCGTAGATGTAGGGGACGCCATCGGCATCGCGCACGATGTCCACCGCGCCTTGCAAGCCCTGGACCTTGACCGACCCGTTGACCTGGGGCAGTGAGCGACGCAGCAAGAGGTACCCACCGCCGGGTACCAGGATGAGTAATGCCAAAATGATACCGAGGATCGCGAACAGGACTCTGCGCATGGTTGGTTGCCTTTCAATCAGACTTCCGAAGTCTTCAGACTTCGGAAGTCTAGCTTAAATCGTTTCCCCGCTGGCGATGGTCTTCTCGTTGAAGTCTTTTTCACGGCGATGGGGTCGAATAACGCAGTTACGACCGATGCGGGCGCCGGCGGGGATGCGCGCGTCCGTGCCAATCACCGTCAGGCCGGTGCTGAAGCGCGCGGGGTCCTGGCGGTTTGGTGCGTTATCATCCCCAGAGCCGATTTCGGCTTTGGCGCCTACGACGACATCGGTGTCAATGATGGCGCGATCCACGATGGCGCCTTCACCAATGATCGTGTCGCGCATGATGATGGAATCGCGCACCAGCGCGCCCGGGGCGACGAAGACGCCGGGCGAGATGACCGAACGTTCGACGCGACCCTGGATGCGACAGCCGTCGCACAGCAGGTTGCCATCCACACGTGCGTCTGCGCTAATCCAGGCCGGGGGGCGTTCTTCGCTGCGGGTGTGAATGACCCAACGCGGGTCATCTAACTCCAGCGCGGGCGTTTCGGCCAGCAGGGCCATGTTGGCTTCCCAATAGGCCTGCAGGGTGCCGATGTCAACCCAATAGCCTTCGAAGTGGTGCGCAAAGACCCGGCGGCGTTTGACCAGCGATGGAATCACCTCCCGGCCAAAATCCACCTGCTCCTTGCCGTCGCGCGTCAGCCAGTCAATCAATGTCTCGCGTTTGAAAACGTAAATGCCCATCGAGGCCAGCGTGCTGCGCGTGCGCCGCGGCTTCTCTTCGAAGTTGCTGATGCGTCCATCAATTTCAGTCTTGACCATGCCGAAGCGGTAGGCGTCGAACGGGCTGACCTCGCGCACGGCCAGGGTGACGTCGGCTTTGGTCTGTTCATGAAAGGCTAACAGCTTGCGATAGTCCATTTTGTAGACGTGGTCGCCGGCCAGAATGAGGACAGCATCCACGTTTTGTTCCTGGACGAAACCCAGGTTGGAGCGAATGGCATCGGCCGTGCCGCGCTGCCAACCGCCGCCGTCACGCGTCGGGTACGGTTGCAGAACCCGTACACCTCCCGTCGTGCGGTCGAGATCCCACGGTTTGCCCAGGCCAACGTGCTCTATCAGCTCACCGGGCTGGTATTGCGTCAACACCGCGACGTTGAAGATGTCTGAGTTGACGCAGTTGGATAGCACAAAGTCAATAATGCGAAACTTGCCGGCAAAAGGCACGACCGATTCAGCCCGCTGCGTGGTCAACACGCTGAGCGCAGGGCTTTCACCGCCGGCCATGATCATGGCGAGCGCTTTCATGGCACCTCTCTTCCTCTATTTATCCTACGGTCTCGCCGCTGGCAATCGTCAGGCCAGGGAAACTGCTCTCGTCAAGGTCGCTGTTGATCAGTACATTGCGGCCGATGCGCGTATTGGGCGGGATGCGGGCGCCCTTACCGACCACCGTGACGCCGATGTTGAGTTTGTCCGGTTCCTTGACATTGGGCGTGATATCGTCGCCTTCGCCCACCACGGCGCCGGCTCCCACCCACACGTCCTTGTCAATGATAGCCTTGTCAATCACAGCGCCGGGGCCGATGTAGGTATCGTTCATGATGATCGAGTTGCGCACGACTGCGCCAGGGGAAACATAAACGCCCGGCGAGAGCACCGAATGTTCGACCAGGCCGCGCACGTTGCAGCCGTTGGAAACCTGGCTCTTGACCACACGTGCTTGCAGACCGATCTTGGCCGGCGGCCGTTCTTCCGAGCGAGTGTGAATGACCCATGTGGTGTCGTATAGATCGAGCGCCGGCTTATCCTCCAACAAGGCCAGGTTGGTTTCCCAGTAGCTTTGGATCGTGCCGACGTCCACCCAATAGCCTTCGAAGGGATAGGCGTATACGGCATCATCAGCGATCATGCCCGGAATCACGTGCTTGCCAAAATCAAGGCTCGACTCTTTGGCCGCACCCTGCCGCAAACGCTTTTCCAGCGCGTCGCGGTCAAAAATATAGATGCCCATCGAAGCCAGGGTGCCTTTGTCGCGCAGTTTGGGCTTCTCGGTAAACTCGGTGACCTGTTGATTCTCGTTGACGCTCATGATGCCGAAACGATCGGTCTCTTCCAGGGGCACATTCATGACCGCCACGGTCAGCGATGCGCCCACTTCCTGGTGATAGCGCAGCATAGCGCCGTAATCCATACGGTAGATGTGGTCGCCAGACAGGATCACGACCAGGTCGGCCTCGGTATCGTCCAGGTAGCCCAGGTTTTGGTAAACGGCATCCGCCGTGCCTTTATACCAATCTTCCGCGCGGCGGCCCTTGTAGGGCTGCAACAGGCGTACGCCCCCGCGGTTGCGATCGAGGTCCCAGGGCTTGCCAATGCCGATGTGATCGTTGAGCGAGTGTGGACGGTACTGCGTCAGCACGGCGACATTGAAGATGCCAGAATTGACGCAGTTGGAGAGGGTGAAATCAATAATGCGGTATTTGCCAGCAAAGGGCACCGATGGCTTGGCCCGTTTTTCCGAGAGCACGCTGAGCCGCGCGCCCTCGCCGCCGGCCAGAATCAAAGCGACGACTTTCTTCAAGATTTACCTCCCTAAAAAAGAACCATCAAAGACGTATGCCCCCTTAGGGCGCTAACAGCAGCCATTGATCGGCGCACCAGCCTTGACCGGCTTCCCCTTTGACTTCCCACCAGGTGTAGTTGTCGGCCGTAATGGGACCTTGCACCACGGTCAGGATCGCATCGGCGGGAAAGCGTGTGGCTAATTGAAAGCGCAGGCCCGCGCTGCGCCGAGCATTCAAGAATTGCGTATTGACGACTCGCACTTGACTGCCAACCGTGATCGTGCTGCTGACGGTGGCGGACAACGTCGCCGTCGGCGTGATGACCAGGGTTGCCGGCGGCAAGGTCACGGTGGCCGGGGGAAGGGTGGGCGTCAAGGGCGCGGCGTCAGTCGGCGCTGCGCTGGCCGCTGACGTAGGCGCCGCCGCCAGGGCGGTGGGCAGCGGCGTAGGCTCCGCCGCGGGTGAACGTCCACGCAGCGCGGTAATGAATGGGGCCGGCGCCCGCAGTCCGGCTTGAATCAGAGTGAGGGGGGATCGAAGCGCGCCGCCCACCCAGCGTGTCGCCACGCTTCCTGCTCGATCCCCAAAACGCGGCGATGAACGGTCAACGAGCGCGGTCGCCAGAAAGGCCAGGATGAGGAAGATGGCGGCATAGCCCAGCAAGCGGTCGGGACTGAGCTTGCGAACGCCGCGCACAGCGTAAACAACGCCGGCATAGAGACCGACGGGAAGCCCAAGCACGATGATGAAGCCGATGAAGAGCCACGGCCACGGCAGGTTGAGTGTCCAGCGGGCCAGGAAAAAGGCAGCCAGGCCAATGCCGATGAAGGTCAAGCCGATGAGCAGAGACTGCAAACCCTGCTGCCATTCTGGACGCGCGTGCTCCTGTTTGTTAACGCCAGCCAGGATCGCACGCAGGCGGTCCACCTCGTTGTTGGCCGCGGCCAGTGCGCGTGACTGGCGCAGCGAATTCTGCTCTAGTTCAACGGTGCGTTGGCGTTGGCGCTGCATCTCGCGCTGGAGCTGAACTACGTCGGAGGGTAATGCTTCCTGGATGGTACGGTACAGCGGCTGCTCGACCCGAGGCCAGGGGCGATCGCTCAGGTGCGGCCAGATTTCAACCGCCAACTGCGCCGCCAGGTTGGCCTGTTGATGTAGCTCGTCGCCGGTCACGCTGGCATCGCCGCCGAGAACGCGCGCGGACAGCGCCTGAATATCAGACAGGGCGGCCGCGCGGTCAGGTGTGAGCAGGTTGGTGAGCGCGGTGGCGGCCTGACCGATCTCTGGAGTCTGGGACGCGGGATCGGTCGCCAGATTTGACGGAAGGCTGGGCTGCGCCAGCGGCTCCTGGTAGAGAGCCTGCGTCAGCGCCGCGTTCAACTGCAGCAGGGCCAGCGCCGACTCAGCCGGCGACTGCGCGCTGTTTTGGGCGTGGATAGCCGCCTCCAGGCGTTCGCACACACTCTCCAGGCTTGGTGACATCCCACAGACCTCAACGTAATGCGGGGTGATTGGTCGCACGGCCAACATGAAACAACTAACGGAGAACTTGCAGCCGCGCAAGTATACCGCATGAACGCGAAAACCGTCAATCCACTTGGTCGAACGGGGTGCATTTCAGAATGGGGGCGGGTCGGGCGATTGAATCGCTGCAACCACTGCCAAGCCGAACCTTTGTGGGGCTACGCCGCGATACTGAAATGCGCCCGCTACGAGATGCAAGCCCCTCCGGAGCTGTCAGGCCCGATAGGGCCTTTCACTTTGTAGCCCGATCCGTTCACGGTCGGGCGGCGTTGGTTGCGCGCAGGCCATGCGGCATCCAACCCCGCCGGAGGCCAAAGGCCATCCGGCTACGAAGTGCAAGCCCCTCCGGGGCTACGCCCTCATTCAGAAATACACCCGTCGAATGGCACAATGCCACATAACGTCGAACTAGGCGTTGACGCGTCGCTCGCCATCGTCGCGTACAAAAACCGAGAGGAAGAAGCTGACGATGCTGATGATCAGCCCGCCGAAAAACGCGGCGCTGAAGCCGTCGACGCGAAAGCCGATGTTCAGCGCCTCGGCGATGCTGCTGGTCAGCAGGAGCATCAGCGCGTTGATGACTAGCGTGAAGATGCCCAGGGTCAGGACGATGAGCGGGCAGGTCAACAGCGTTAGGATCGGTCGGATGATCGCATTGACCAGGCCGAAGATGAACGCGACGATGATAACCGACTGCCAACCGTCATAGGCGATGCCTGGCACCACCTGCGCGGCAATGCCGAGCGCCAGCGCATTGATGAGCAGGCGAATGATAAAACGATTCATCGTGACCTCCTTGTCTGTGGCGCGCGCCGCTCATAGCCGCTTACGCATGGTGAGCAAGGTGCGCATCTCGTTGAAACCAAATCGCTGCAGCACATCGGCTGCCTCTTGATGCGTCGCCTGAATTGAAGTATAAATTGGATAAATGGGATAATCGCGCAGCATCGTCAGAGCGTGATGAATCAATGGGTATTCGATCTTGCCGCGCTCATCCGGGTGTACAAACAACTCCAGCGTATGTTGGCCTTGCCAGCGGGCCATTTTCAGCAGTAAAAAGGCATCGAACTGGTTGGGCTTGGCGGCATTGGGCGCCACCAGGCGCGCAACCCGCGAGTGGCCCAGTACGTTGAGAAAGGCTTCATTCAGGCGCCGTTCGATGTAAAGATGAAAATGATCGGCGCGCACCGGGCGCCACCAGTGCATGAGGCTAGGGGTGGCCGCCAGCGCCAGTTCATAGGTGGCGTACCATTCATCCACGTGCAGCGGGCGCAGCCCCGGCGGCGGCGCAAACGAGGCCATAGTCTTGGGCACGCGCGCCAGGCGATAGTCGCTCAGTCCGCCCAGCACGTCGAAGCCCATGCGCTCGTAGAGACCACGCGCGATGTCGTTGTCGCGCCGCACCTGCAGAATGGCCCAGTCTCCGCCGCGGTGATGGATATAGTCGAGCGCCGCGGTCATCAGTTGGCGGGCAATGCCGCGGCCGCGATAGGATCGCGCCACGGCCACGTTGGCAATCGCCCAGCGCTGTCCGTAGCTGTCAACCCGCTGGACGGTGATGTTGCCAACCACCTGGTCATCTTCCTCCCAGACGAAGCCGTCGAGCATGTCGTGGAAATCTGGGCTGAAGCGGCTGAGGAACATGGTGAATGGCCCCATGTGGCCGAAGGTGCGCATTTCGCGCAGCGCACTCAGGCCGCTGGCGTCCAGCTCATCGGCAAAGGCGTCGTGAATGAGGTCAGCCACCTCGCCCAGGTCACGCCGCACGTCGAGCGGGCGCAAATGGGCAGCTTGCATTGGTTGATTCGCCGTCGCGGTCAGCGCGTGCGTGGTCATCGGTCCCGGTCTGCTCCCAGGTCGCTTGGATGTGGTGAGTTTAACATCGTTTCGGGGAGATGTCAAAGGCGTGGTTTTGTCAGCGAACAGCAATTACTGGCATCGGCTGTCGGGGCAATCCCTTAACAAATTCTTAAACGAATTCTCATACGATCAGCTTGCCTTTTCGGCGCGATAGGGGTATGCTATCGGTCATGCACGCGGCTGCTGGGCAGCAGGTCGCGGCTGCATGACGGCTCATTGGCTCGGCGCGGAGGTTGGTATGGCAGGACGTGATCCAAAAACGAAGAAAAGTGCGCCTGTGATGCGGCGCGCCTGGTGGTTGATTCCAGTGGCGCTGCTGGGTGCATTTTTCGTGCTGACAGGCGGGGGTTTTCTGGCGGCCAAAACGCTGGAGGAGCGAGATAGCTTTTGCGCGTCGTGCCACTCAGAACCCGAGGCGACCTACTACCAGCGTTCGCTGGCTGCGCAGCCAAGCGACCTGGCTTCCTTTCATCACGGCAAGTCCACGCGCTGCATTGACTGCCATGCCGGGCCGGGATTGGGTGGTCGCGTGGCGGCCATGCGCCTGGGCGCGGGCGACCTGCTGGCCTTTGCGCTGCACACCGCCGTGCAGCCGGCGCCGCTGACGCAGCCGATTGATGACGCCCACTGTTTGAAATGTCACGCCGACGCCGTCGCCACACGTGACATGAACCGCCACTTCCACGCCTTTCTCAGCCAGTGGCAGGCTCGCGACCCCAAGGCCGCCACTTGCGTGGATTGCCATCAGGCCCATCCCAGCAATGGCGATCCCAAGCTGCAATTCCTTAACCGACAGCACACCGAAGAGACTTGTCAGCGCTGCCACAGCTTCCTCGGTGAAGGCGGCTAATGCGGCTGATTTCGTGCTGATTCAGATCGGACGCAGATAAACGCAGAAAAACGCAGATTGGATCTGAGCAGCTCCTCAACGCAGCGCCTGCTGCCCAGCAGTATCGCCCAATCTGCGTGCGTAGCCAGCGTTGATCTGCGTCCTGTCTATGCCTGTGCACGCCTACATCCGAAAGAACCGGAGTTCTGGCGTGGGACGCAGATAAACGCAGATGAACGCAGATTCGAGCAAAAATCTGCGTGCGCAGCCAGCGTTGATCTGCGTCCTGTCTATGCCTGTGCACGCCTACATCCGAAAAACCGGAGTTCTGGCGTGGGACGCAGATAAACGCAGATGAACGCAGATTCGAGCAAAAATCTGCGTGCGCAGCCAGCGTTGATCTGCGTCCTGTCTATGCCTGTGCACGCCTACATCCGAAAAACCGGAGTTCTGGCGTGGGACGCAGATAAACGCAGATGAACGCAGATTCGAGCAAAAATCTGCGTGCGCAGCCAGCGTGAATCTGCGTCCTGTCTATGCCTGTGCACGCCTACATCCGAAAAACCGGAGTTCTGGCGTGGGACGCAGATAAACGCAGATGAACGCAGATTCGAGCAAAAATCTGCGTGCTCAGCCAGCGTGAATCTGCGTCCTGTCTATGCCTGTGCACGCCTACATCCGAAAAACCGGAGTTCTGGCGTGGGACGCAGATAAACGCAGATGAACGCAGATTCGAGCAAAAATCTGCGTGCGCAGCCAGCGTGAATCTGCGTCCTGTCTATGCCTGTGCACGCCTACATCCGAAAAACCGGAGTTTTGGCGTGGGACGCAGATAAACGCAGATTCGAGCAAAAATCTGCGTGCGTAGCCAGCGTGAATCTGCGTCCTGTCTATCCCTTTGCACGCTTACATCCGAAAGAACCGAGCGAGCTGGTCTCCTGACCAGCTCGCTCGGTTTTTTGCGCTCAGGCGCTTACGCCTCGTCGTTTAGCTCAAGGCCCTCCGCGGGCGCAGGTGGTTCGGCGTCCGGAGCCTTGCGTTTGCGCGGCGCGCGCTCACGCTTGGGCGCGGCTTTGCGCGTGGAGGGTCGCTTCGGCGCAGTCGCTGCGACCGGCTCCGTGGTCACGATTGCAGGCTCAGCCGCCCCATCGTCAGCTTCTGGCGTAGGCGGCGTGGCCGGCGCAGGCGTTTCTACTCGGCTTGGCTCTGCGGCCGCGGCCGGCGCAGGTTCTGGCGTGGCCGGCGCCAGGCCCAAGCGCTGCTTGCGCTCGCTCAGGCTCTCTTCGCCGTGCTCAATCGGCGCTTCGGGCGTCGGCGGCCGCAGCTCGGCGTTGCGCGCTTCGATTTCCTGGATCGCTTTGATGACGGCCATGGCCACCGTGCCGCGGCCGGTGTCGTGCCAATCCTCTACTAACGGCCGCAGCAGGCTGATCACCCTGGCGTGACCGATCTGCCCCAACCCTTGCGCAGCTAACTGACGCACTTCCCCGTCCCTGTCGGTCAGCGCTTCGGACAGCGCCTCCACCGCCAGCGGATCCGGCCCTAGCTTGCTCAATGACCAGGTGGCCGCGCGCCGCACCAGGCGGAACTCATCCCGCCGCCGCAGCGCCGCAATCAATGGGGCCACCGCCAGCGGCGATCCGACGCGACCCAACGCCTGCGCGGCGACCTGGCGCACGCCGGGAATGGCATCCTTCAACGCGGTGATGAGCGCCTGAATAACCTCATCGTCCTGCGCTTGGGCCAGCCGGCCCAACGCGGCGCTGGCGCTGGCGCGCACGCCGGGATCATCGTGCTGGGTCAACTCGATCAGGCGCGGGATCGCCGTGACCTCGCCCAGCTCGGCCAATGATTCGGCGGCCGCAGCCAGGCCAACGGGACTATCGCCAGCGAGGGTCTGCTGTAAGATTCCGATTGCGGCTTGACCGCCTACATCTTTCAAGGTCATCGCTGCCTCCCATCGGACAAACGGTTCTGCATCAAGCAGTAGATCGCCCAGGGCCGTTAGATCGTGACCGCTGAGCGGAACGTCGCGCAGCGCGGCCGCGGCCTGCCAGCGTTGGTGCGGAGACGGGCTTGCCAGCGCCATACGTTGTTGGCGCAGCCAGGCGCGCGCTTCCGGCTGCCATTGGAACCGGGTGTAGCGCAGGCCGCGCAGCACCTTTTCCTGCCAGCCTTGCAGCCGTCGGGCCAGGCGCTGCCAGGCGCTTCCTGCCTGGCGTGATGCTGGAATGGTCGCAGTCGTGTTCACGCGGGTTGACCTACAGAGACGATCATCATCGGGTGGGTAGTATACACGCAACCGCCGTTGCTGCAAAGAAACCCGTTGCGCAGAGAGCAGTTCCCCACGTGTGCTGCGCTGCCGCTTGTAAGCGGCTTTGGCCTATGACAGGTCACTTGCGAAAAAATCGCCTCTTGACAAACCGATCCCTTGGCCTTCCTCATCGTTCCATCGCTCTTCAGGGTGCCTTTGTATTCCACGGCTGGCGGCGCGCTCGCAACCTACGATGCCGAGAACCGGTTGACCGGCATCAGCGGCTCGACTCAGCATTCGGCGAGCCGCGCTCACGCCGAAGGCTCAGGGCAGGTCGTGGGGGGAAAATCGTTACACCCTCGGTGCGATGCCGATGCAACGCCGACCGGCGCATTGCGTTCACGCACGTGATTGTCCGCTAACGAAGCCCATTAGGCGCGATTTCAATTGCTCGCTGCGGGTCAACAGCGCAGCGCGTATGCATCGCAAGGTTGTTCGTGTATCGTGTTTCCGCTATAATGTCCCCACCATTTCCACCACGAGAGGCGTGTCATGTCTCCGAAACCGATCAGCGACAATACCTTGTTTTACGGCGACAACCTCAAGATTCTGCGCGAGTACATCACCGATGAAAGCGTGGACCTGATCTACCTCGATCCGCCCTTCAACTCCAGCCGATCGTACAACGTGCTCTTCAAGGACGAGAGCGGCCGCGAGGCCGAGTCGCAGATCATGGCCTTCGACGACACCTGGCACTGGGGCGAATCGGCCGCGCAGCAGTACGAAGCGCTGATCTCCAGCGCGCCGCCGCACGTGGCCGCGATGATCGGCGCGCTGCGCCAGTTCATCGGCGCTAACCAGATGATGGCCTACCTGGTGATGATGGCTGGCCGCCTGGTGGAACTGCACCGCGTGCTCAAGCCGACTGGCAGCCTCTACCTGCACTGCGACCCGACCGCCAGTCATTACTTGAAAATGGTGTTGGATGCAGTCTTTGGACCTCAGAATTTTCTGAACGAGATCATTTGGAAGCGAACAAGTGCCCATAGCAGCGCGAAGCGATACGGACCCGTTCATGACGTGCTCTTTTTTTACGGCAAATCTGAGATGTTTGTTTGGAACCAGCAATATGAGCCATTCGATGCGGCCTATGTAAGTACCCATTATCGTTCCACTGATGAGCAAGGAAGAGCTTTCACCCTGTCCGATCTGACGGCTGCGGGCACGCGTAACGGATCATCCGGCCAACCATGGCGCGGCTTTGACCCTGCTTCAAAAGGGAATCACTGGAAATACACCATCGAGAAGCTCGAACAACTTGATGCTGAAGGGCGTATTTACTGGCCTTTGCGAGGAGGATGGCCCCGATATCGCCGCTATTTTAGCGAAGTCAAAGGCGTTCCTATACAGGATGTTTGGAGCGATATCGATCCCATCAATGCCCAGGCGGCTGAACGCCTCGGCTACCCCACGCAGAAGCCGCTGGCGCTGCTCGAACGCATCATCCAGGCCAGCAGCAACCCCGGTGATTGGGTGCTCGACCCCTTCTGCGGCTGCGGCACGGCCGTGGCCGCGGCGCAAAAGCTGGGCCGGCGCTGGATCGGCATTGACATCACGCACCTTTCGATTTCGCTGCAAAAGTACCGCCTGGAGAGCATGTTCCCCAACCTGACCGTGCGCGTGGTGGGTGAGCCGGAAGACTTGGGCGCGGCCAGAAAGCTCGCCCAGGACGACCGCTATCAGTTTCAGTGGTGGGCGCTCTCCCTGGTGCGCGCCAAGCCAGTCGGCGGCGCGGCCGGCGTCAGGCAGGGCAAGAAGGGCAGCGACAAAGGCGTGGACGGCGTCATCACCTTCATGGACGATCGCAGCGGCAAGGCCAAGCGCGTGCTCGTGCAGGTCAAAAGCGGGCACGTCAAGTCAGGCGATGTGCGCGACCTGATCGGCGCGCTGCAAAACGAGGACGCGGCCCTGGGCGTTTTCATCACCCTGGAAGCGCCCACCAAGGAGATGGAGGCGGCCGCGCACGCCGCCGGCTTCTACGATTCGCCGGGCTGGGGCAAGAAATACCCCCGCATTCAACTGCTCACCATTGAGGAATTACTCAAGGGCAAAACGGTCAACATGCCACCCTCCGCGCAGACCTTCAAGCAGGCGCCGCGCGCCGACAAGGCGACCGAGATGAAGCAGCCGGAACTGGCCGGACTGACCGATGTTTAGCGCGGACGATTCTGTCCAGCGGTTGCTGCTCCTGAGCGACAATCCCGCCATGTTTTCATCCACGCCGCTGCGCATTGTGATTATTGCCGATGACCCCCTGGCTCGCGCGGGCCTGGCCGCGCTGCTGGCCGGCGAACCAGGCTGCCAGGTGATCGGTCAGACCCCGGCCGACGCGGAGCTGGCCGCCACGCTGGACGTGTATCGCCCGGATGCCGTGCTGTGGGACCTCGGCTGGGATCCGCAGCGCGTGACCGCGCCGGGCGGCAAGTCGGCCCTGGAGCGCCTGGCCGAACTGGAACGGCCCGAGCTGGCCCTGGTGGCCCTGGCGCCCGATCCGACCCACGCATCGGCCGTGTGGGCCGCCGGGGTGCGCGGCCTCCTCTTGCGCGACGCTACCTCAGACATGATGATTGCCGCGCTGACCGCGGCCAGGGCGCGCCTGGCCGTGTTGGACCCCGCCCTGGCCCCGGCGCTGATCATGCCCGCCGAACGCCCAACGGCCGCCCTGCTTGAGACGTTGACTCCGCGCGAGCTGGACGTGCTGCGCCGACTGGCCGAGGGCTTGTCCAACAAGGAAATTGCCCGCCAGCTCATCATCAGCGAGCACACCGTCAAATTCCACATCAACGCCATCCTGGGCAAACTGGGCGCGCAGAGTCGGACCGAGGCCGTCGTGCGCGCCACGCGCCTCGGCCTGGTTGCCCTCTAGTCTCAAGCACGCGCTTCAACCTAACCTTTTTTCCAGGTCGCACCCTCACCAAGCGGCGGAAGCCTGCGCACGCGGGCTGCGCGATACTGGTCCTGTTTGATTGGTAATGATGATTCACAGAGGAGAAAATCAGATGACTTCAGTTTTACAGGATTTTTCGGATGCATTGGCGCTCACCGTGGAGCAGGCCGGGCCGGCCGTGGTGCGGGTGGAAGCGCGGCGGCGCCTGCCGGCCACCGGCATCGTCTGGTCGGCCGCGGGCGTGATCATCACCGCGCATCACGTGGTTGAGCAGGATGACAATATCGGCATCGGCCTGCATGACGGGCGTACGCTGTCCGCGCGCCTGCTGGGTCGCGACCCCACGACCGATGTGGCGGTGCTGCAGGCGCAGCTTGGCAATGGGCAGTCTCCCCTGGCCGCGCCGACCTGGGCCGACCCGGCTAATCTGCGCGTGGGACACCTGGCGTTGGCTCTGGGGCGTCCAGGTCAGCGCGTGTTGGCTACCTTCGGCATCGTGAGCGCGCTCGGCGAGAGCTGGCGCACCCCGGCCGGCGGCGAAGTAGATCATTACTTGCAGAGTGACGTCGCGATGTATCCTGGCTTCTCCGGCGGCCCCTTGGTGGACGCGGCCGGCCAGATCATCGGCATGAACACCTCGGCCATGCTGCGCAGCATCAGCCTGACGATTCCCGCGCCGACGCTGCGCCGGGTGGTGGAAACGATCCTCTCGCACGGCCGCGTGCGTCGCGGTTACCTGGGCGTCAGCGCGCAGGCGGCGCGTTTGCCGGCCCTGCTGGCTCAGCAGTTAAACCAGGAAACCGGTCTGCTGCTTGGTTCCGTGGAAGCTGATGGCCCGGCCGACAAGGCTGGTCTCTTCATGGGCGACACCATCATCAGCCTGGACGAACAGCCCGTGCGCCATCTCGACGATCTGATGGCCCTGTTGAGCGGCGACCGCGTCGGCCGCGCCGTGGCGGCGCGCATCGTGCGCGGCGGCCAGGTGCAGACCGTCAACGTGGTCATTGGCGAGCGCAGCGCGTAATCCTGGAGAGGTGTGAGGAACACGCATGTCAAACATACTTTTGCAGTTGAACGATGAGGTTGCCGACCTGGTCGGCGGCACGCAGCGCAGCCTGGTGCAGATTACCAACGGTGGAATGCGCGGGGCCGGGTCAGGGGTGATCTGGCGCGCGGACGGCTTGATTCTGACGAACAATCATGTCGTGCAACGGCGCTCGCTCAACGTCACACTGCCCGATGGCCGTAAGCTGCCGGCCCGGCTGGTGGCGAGCGACCCAGATAACGACCTGGCCGTGCTTGGCATCGAGGCCAATGGCCTCCCCGTGGTTGACCTGGGCGATTCGCGTGGTCTGCAGCCGGGTGAACTGGTGTTTGCCCTGGGGCATCCGTGGGGGGTGCGCAATGTCGTCACCACGGGCGTGGTCATCGGCGTCGGTTCGCAATGGCCGGAGATGCCGCGCAGCTCACGCGACCTGGTGATGGTCAGCCTGCACCTGCGCCCCGGCAATTCCGGCGGCCCCCTGGTGGATAAGGTCGGCCGCCTGGTGGGCATCAACACACTGATGACCGGGCCGGATGTGGGCGCCGCCGTGCCCGTACACGTTGCCAAAGAGTTCCTGCGTCACTCCGTGCGCGTTTGATCTGAAAACGTCCAGAGCGATTGAAATTGCGCCTGACCGCGCACCGCCGGGCGTTCAGTTCAGAGCGAATGAATTCTCGCCTGATGGGCGTACCGCCAGGCGTCCGCCTGCGCGGACGCGATGTCGGCCGGCGCAGGCCGGCCTTGTGGCGGCACGCCCTTTCGGCCCGAATTCATTCGGCGGCTGCGAGCGCCGCCAGCGCGAATCTGCGTCCCGAACGATTGAAATCGCGCCTGACCGCGCGCCGCCGGGCGTCCAGAGCGAATGAATTCGCGCCTGATGGGCGTACCGCCAGGCGTCTGCCTGCGCGGACGCGATCTCGGCCGGCGCAGGCCGGCCTTGTGGCGGCACGTCCTTTCGGCCCGAATTCATGCGGCGGCTGCGAGCGCCGCCGGCGCGAATCTGCGTCCCGAACGATTGAAATCGCGCCTGACCGCGCGCCGCCGGGCGTTCAGAGCGAATGAATTCGCGCCTGATGGGCGTACCGCCAGGCGTCCGCCTGCGCGGACGCGATGTCGGCCGGCGCAGGCCGGCCTTGTGGCGGCACGTCCTTTCGGCCCGAATTCATGCGGCGGCTGCGAGCCCCGCCAGCGCGAATCTGCGTCCCGAACGATTGAAATCGCGCCTGACCGCGCGCCGCCGGGCGTTCAGAGCGAATGAATTCTCGCCTGATGGGCGTACCGCCAGGCGTCCGCCTGCGCGGACGCGATGTCGGCCGGCGCAGGCCGGCCTTGTGGCGGCACGCCCTTTCGGCCCGAATTCATGCGGCGGCTGCGAGCCCCGCCAGCGCGAATCTGCGTCCAGAGCGATTGAAACCGCGCCTGACCGCGCGCCGCTGGGCGTTCAGAGCGAATGAATTCGCACCTGATGGGCGTACCGCCAGGCGTCCGCCTGCGCGGACGCGATGTCGGCCGGCGCAGGCCGGCCTTGTGGCGGCACGCCCTTTCGGCCCGAATTCATGCGGCGGCTGCGAGCGCCGCTGGGCGTTCAGAGCGAATGAATTCGCGCCTGATGGGCGTACCGCCAGGCGTCCGCCTGCGCGGACGCAATGTCGGCCGGCGCAGGCCGGCCTTGTGGCGGCACGCCCTTTTGGCCCGAATTCATTCGGCGGCTGCGAGCGCCGCCGGCGCGAATCTGTGTCCAGCCCAGCGAGCGAATGAAATTGCGCCTGACCGCGCGCCGCCGGGCGTCCAGAGCGAATGAATTCGCGCCTGATGGGCGTATCGCCAGGCGTCCGCCTGCGCGGACGCGATGTCGGCCGGCGCAGGCCGGCCTTGTGGCGGCACGCCCTTTCGGCCCGAATTCATGCCGCGGCTGCGAGCGCCGCCGGCGCGAATCTGCGTCCAGCGAGCGAATGAAATTGCGCCTGACCGCGCACCGCTGCGTGTCCAGAGCGAATGAATTCGCGCCTGATGGGCGTACCGCCAGGCGTCCGCCTGCGCGGACGCGATGTCGGCCGGCGCAGGCCGGCCTTGTGGCGGCACGCCCTTTCGGCCCGAATTCATTCGGCGGCTGCGAGCCGCCAGCGCGAATCTGCGTCCAGCCCGGTTCAACCAGGCGGACGCAGATTTGCGCTAATTCACGCAGATACACACCGGCGCGGCGATCTCCGGTCTCCTCGTTACTCCCCGCTGAGATCGCCTCCCGTCGTCGGTAATCCGACCGGCGGCAAGATCTTGATGCGCACCGGCAGCGACTCGCCCAGCAGGTTGCCGCTGGCGTCGTTGGCCGCCACCTTGAAGTCGTAATCTCCAGGCGTCAGATCGGCTGGCACGATGAACTGCCAGGCGCCATCCGGGCCGACCTGCGCGGTGCCCAGCGCCTTACGGCCGGCGTAGATAGTCACCGTGCTGTTGGGCGGCGCTGCGCCGGTCAGCCGTTCGCCCGCTGGAAGCTGGCCGCCTGGCGGCAGGTTGATGGTGGGCGGCGCGGCCGGCTGTGCATCGGCCGCAATCGTGAACGGCAGCGGATCCGCAAAGACCTCACTGCCATCGGCGTCCACCGCGGCCAGGCGCAAGACATGATCGCCGACTGTGAGGGCCGCCGGCGGCACAAAGCTCCAGTTGCCCGTCGCATCGGTTGTGACTTCACCCAGAAGTTTGTCGCCATCATAGAGACGCACCTTGACGCCAGGTTCAGCCGTGCCGGCGAAAAGCGGCCGGCTGGTGTGCAGCGGCGAGACCAGGGGACTGGTCAGGGTCGGCGCTTTGACGCGCCCGCTGCTGGGCGTGCCAACCGGCGTTGGCGTGGCGGCGGGTGTTGCGCCCGGCGTTGTTCCCGGTGTTGCGCCCGGCGTGCCGCCGGCGCTGGGTGTTGCGCCTGGCGTGCCGCCGGCGCCGGGTGTGGTTCCTGGCGTGCCGCCCGCGCCGGGCGTGGTTCCTGGCGTACCGCCCGCGCCGGGTGTGGTTCCCGGCGTGCCGCCGGCGCCGGGTGTGGTTCCTGGCGTGCCGCCCGCGCCGGGCGTGGTTCCTGGCGTACCGCCCGCCCCAGGAGTTGCGCCTGGCGTGCCGCCCGCGCCTGGCGTTGCGCCTGGGGTCGTTCCTGGCGCGCCGGCTGTGGGCGTGGGTGAAGCGGCGTCTACGATCGTGATGTTGAGCGGCTGCGAAGTCGCCAAGGTGTTGCCGCTGGCGTCCACGACGCGGGCGGTGATGACATGGCTGCCGCTGCCCAGGGCCGGGAAGGGGAAGCGCCAGGCGCCATCCGGGCCAATCGTCGCTGCGCCAAGATCGGTGTTGCCATCGAAAATGCGCAGGGTGTCGCCCGGCCGGCCGGCGCCGGCGAGGTCGCCCAGGCTGCCAGCCGTCAACTGCGCACCGGGCGCGGGTGAGGTGATCGTGGGGATCACGACAGTCGGCGTTGCTGTCGCGGCATCCACGATGCTGATGTTGAGCGGCACGGAGGCGGCCAACAGGTTGCCGTTGGCGGCCACGGCGCGCGCCGTGATGACATGGCTGCCGCTGCCCAGGGCCGGGAAGGGGAAGCGCCATGTCCCGTCTGGGCTGACGGTCACCGCGCCAAGATCGGTGTTGCCATCAAAAATGTGCAAGGTGTCGCCCGGCCGACCGGCGCCGGCGAGGTCGCCCAGGCTGCCAACCGTCAACTGCGCGCCGGGCGCCGGCGAGGTGATCGTGGGCACCACGACGGCCGGCGTGGGCGTGGCCGCGGTCGCTGGCAGCACAGTGATATTCAGCGGGCCTGAGCTTGCCAGCACCTTGCCGCCGTTGTCCACGACGCGCGCAAACAGCGTGTGCTGGCCGGAAGTCAGCGCCGGCAGCGGCAGCCGCCAGTTGCCCTGGGCGTCAGCCTGCGTGTTGCCGATGGCGCTGTCGGCGTCGAAGAGGCGAATGTTCTGATTGGCGCGGGCCGTGCCCGCGGCGTCGCCCAGCCCATCGGCCGCCAACTGCGCGTTGGCGGTGGGTGATGTGAAGACCGGCGCAGGCGCCGGGTTGACGCGTGTCACCAGCACGATGAACAGCACCGCCAGCAGCAGTGCAGCCAGCACTTGCCAACGATCGAAGAGCGGCGTCCAGTACCATCCACGTTGGCGAAACATGACTTAAGCCTCCCCTAGTCTGGCTTTGGCCTGGCGAATCCAGTCGGCATAGTTCGGGCGACGCCAGGCGGGCGTCGGGCAGATCTGCGCCAACTGCTCCTCGCTGGCATCCGCCAGGGCGCGGTTGGTGCAAATGCCGGCATCGTACAGTTGACCTTCGAAGACAGCGCCGATGCCCTCCATCGTCTCGAAGTCGTCTGGCGCTGAGCCGTCCCACCCTCGACCGATCGAGTTCGTGGCTTCGGCGAGACGCCGCGCGTCGGCTTTGATGGCAGCCAGGTCTACTTTCTGAAAGCCCTTGATCCCAAAGATGCGGCGCAGCTCCTCGTCGTCCGCATTGGCCAGTTCCCAGAAACTGCCGATCCCCGCGGCGTACAGCTTGGCTTCGTACGACTGGCCGACGCCTTGCACTTTGGAGAGGTCCTGCGGACAGGCGGTCATGTGCGCCTTCTGATCGGCAGCCCCGCTGAAGACAGCTCCGCCGGCCGCCAGACCGGCGCCTAGTCCTGCCAGGCCGCTGATTGTGGACTCTTGTTGTCCAAATGGCGCGCTGCGACTGCCGTCGGCGGCCAGCTCTGCCTGCACATTGGCTGTTCTCACGTCGGCGGCCGCCGCTTCCGGGTGAGATGCTGCGCTGGCAAGCTGGCTGCGCAGGCTGTCCGCTTCTTCGAGGGCCGGAATTTGCGCGGGCCAATCGGCTCGCAGACTGGCCAGTTGGTCTTGCAGCGCGGCCTCGTGCGTGCGCGATTCGGCCAGGGCAGCTTCCAGCGCGCGATAGGCCGCATCACGCGCCTGCAGCACGGAGTCTAGTGAATCACGGCGGGCAGTGGTCTCGTTGAGCTGGCGGCGCAGGCTGTCCAGGTCGCCTTGCGCGGCGCCCAGGCTGGCATCCCGCGCCTGAAAATCGGCGCGCAAGCGGCTGATCTCATCTTGCAGGGCCGCCTCGTGCGTGCGTGATTCGGCCAGGGCCGCATCGAGCGATTGGTAGGCGGCCTCGCGCGCCTGCAAGGCGGCGTCGAGCGAATCACGGCGGGTGTTGGCGTCGCCTACCTGTGCGCGCAGCATCTCCAGTTCGCCCAGCGCCGCCGTCAGGCGTGCATCCACGTCCTGGCGACCGGATTGTAGGCCGCTGACCTGGGTTGTGGTATTATGCAGCTGCGTTTGCAGGCTGGACGCCTGACCGCGCGCCTCCGCCGTCGCAGCCTGGCAGGCCTGCAGCTCAGCCTGCAGCGAGGTCACGCGGGCTTTGACCGTGCTAAGGTCGCTGCGCAGGGCGTCCGCCTGGGTGCGCGTGGCCAACAGGTCGCGGCTGCGCTCTTGCAGATCAGCCTCGGCGCGCGCCAGGCGTTCCTCGCTGCCGCGGCGTTGGCGTCTGAAATAGAGCAGCTCCAAGAACCATTCGATGATGAAACCGATCAAAATGCCCAATACGAGGGCGGCTAACGGGCTGAAGTTGAACGAAATTGGCATAAACACCTTCCTTGTCTCGGCATCTGCAAGCACATGGCTGATTCCTGGACGGCGGCGCCCGCGAAGAGGGTGATGGGTCGCCAGGTGGTTATCTGGGCGATTGACAGGGATATTATAGCACAGCGGAATTAAAAGGTACATTACAAATGCCTGCAGCGGCCCCCGCTACAATAGCCGGATTGGCAGGCAGTCAACCCGTTGATGGTTGCCTTTGGCCGCAGCAGGGCAGGAAATCGGCGCCGATTTCGGAAACTAATCGGACATGCGGTGCGTTTTACGGGTTATGCTTCATGTGATGAGCGAACGCAAACTACGATGGCTGAGGCCAGGCCTGGTCATGCTGGCGATTGGCGCGCTGTGCGGACTCCTCCTGCTGGCCGTTGGCGCGCAGCGCTACGGTGGGCTGGACGGGCTTTGGCGCCGCGCGCAAGCCGCGCTGGGCGAACCACAAGCGCATCCCCTGTTTGTGCCGACGCCCCTGCCCACGGCCACGGTGGCTGCGATGGGTTTGCCGCCAGCGGACAGCATCCCGTCGCCTACGCCGCGCCAGCCGCGGCCAACATTGACGGCCACCCCTTGGCTGCCGACGTCGTCGCCGCCGTTGATCCTGCCCACAGATGCCACGCTGCCGCGCGCCGCGCCAACGACTGCGCCCACACCGCAGCTGCTTTTTCAACCGGCCGGGGCGCAAGTTTTGCTGGCTGGGGTGCGCCATGAGTGGCAGACCTGGAACAACTGCGGCCCTGCCACGCTCTCTTTTCAGCTCAGCTACTTCGGCAGCGCGCTGCGCCAGGAAGACATCCGCCGCGCCTTGCGTCCCAACAAAGAGGACAAGAACGTCAATCTGGGGGAAATGGCTGCGTTTGCCCAGTCCCAGGGTCTGCAAGCGTTGGTGCGCGCCCATGGCGACGCCGACCGCCTGCGCCTGCTGTTGAGCAACGGCTTGCCGGTGTTGATCGAAACCTGGCTGGAGCCGCACCCGAACGATGGCATGGGGCATTACCGTCTGTTGACTGGCTACGATGACGCCGCGCAGGTATGGATCGTCTATGATTCGTATGTCAGCAATGGCCTGAAAAAAGGCGATTCGTACCAGGGCATCCGCGTGCCCTACGCGGAGATGGAAGCGTTGTGGCGCATCTTCAATCACACCTATTTGCTTGTTTACCGGGCGGAGCAAGCGCCGTTGGTGACGGCCATCCTGGGGGCGGATGCCGATGCGGCCGCGGCCCTGCAGCACGGCCTGGCGCTCGCGCGGGCTGATGTGGACGCCCGGCCGCAAGACGCCTTCGCCTGGTTCAACCTGGGGAGCGACCTCACGACCCTTGCGCAGTTTACGGAGGCGGCCGCAGCGTACGACCGCGCGCGGCAGTTGGGTCTGCCCTGGCGCATGCTCTGGTATCAGTTTGGCCCGTTCGAAGCCTATTTTGAAGTAGGGCGCTATGCGGAAGTCCTTGCTCTGGCCGACGCCACGCTCAAAACCACGACCGATGTCGAGGAACTGTATTTCTGGCGCGGGCGCGCGCTGGCCGCGCTGGGCGATGCCGAGGGCGCGCGCCAGGCATTTGCACGGGCCGTGGCGCTGAACCCGCGCTTCGCCGCGGCCGTAGATGAGCTGGCGCGCTGAACAAGCGACCGTTGGCTTCGACGGACGATTTCAACGCAAGGGCGCCCTGTGAAAATGGTCGCGCCAGTGGTAGGTCACGCCTCCGGCGTGACGACGCTCTCGGCCACAGATCATGTTTCCCTGCGCCAGCGTCGTTCGGCCAGGAGACCGGACCTGCGGAAGACAACGCTGTTGCGAGCCAGCGTCCCAGGTAGGTCACGCCTCCGGCGTGACGACGCTCTCGGCCACAGATCATGTTTCCCTGCGCCAGCGTCGTTCGGCCAGGAGGCCGGACCTACGAAGACAACGCTGTTGCGAGCCAGCGTGCCAGTAAGGAAAATCGCGCATGACATTACGCGGACAGCCCACCTCACGATTCACACACATTGCCTGGAACACCCTGGTCGTGGCTGCCGCGTTTGGTCTGGCCGCCGCGGCCGGCCTGCTGCGCAACATCATCATTGGACGCCAATTTGGCATTGGGGCCGACCTGGATGCCTATTACGCCGCGTTCAAGCTGCCTGATTTGATTTTCAGCATCGTAGCCGGGGGCGCCTTGGCAACGGCCTTCATTCCCGTGTTTGCCAGGTTCCTGTCCGCCGATGACCGCGCGGGCGCCTGGCGTTTGGCCAGCGCCGTGACCAACCTGGTCGTCGTGGCCGTCACCGGGCTGGCAGTTGTTGCCGGACTGCTGGCGCCCTGGATTGTGCGCACGCTGATCGCGCCTGGCTTCACGCCCGCCGCGCAGACTGAAACCGCCGCCGTGATGCGCATCTTGCTGCTTTCCACGATCGTTTTTGGCGTCAGCGCGGTACAGGGCAGCGTCTTGCACGGCTTCAAGCATTTCTTGCTGCCAGCCCTGGCGCCGGTCGTCTACCCGCTCGGCATCGTGGCCGGCGCCGTTTGGCTCAGTCCAACGTTAGGCGCCCGCGGGTTGGCGGTGGGGGCTGTGGTCGGCGCGTGCCTGCACCTGGCGATCAAAATCCCGGCCCTGCTGCGCTACGGTTTTCACTGGCGCCCGGTGCTTGACCTGGGCGCGCCGGCCGTGCGCCGCGTCCTCTGGCTGCTTGGCCCGCGTCTGCTCGACCTGGGCGTCTTTCATGCGACGCTTATCATGATGACGAACCTCGCCTCGCGCCTGGGGCCGGGCAGCGTCAGCGCGCTGGAATGGGGCTGGGACGCGATGCAGCTGCCGGAGACGATCATCGGCACGGCCTTTGGCTTGGTTGCGTTTCCCACCCTGGCTGAACTGGCGGCGCAGGGCGACCTGGCCGGGCTGCGGCGCACCCTGCACCAGACGCTGCGCGTCGTCGTGGCGCTGACCGTGCCCGCGGCCGCCGGCCTGATTCTGTTTGGCCGGCCGCTGCTGCAGCTGCTCTATCAGCGCGGCGCGTTCGATGCCCACAGCACTGAGGCGGTTTACGTGGCGCTGCGTTTCTACGCGTTGGGCCTGGTGGGTCATTCCTGCCTGGAGTTGGTGGCACGCGCCTTCTTTGCGCGCCAGGACACGATCACGCCGCTGCTGTTGGCGGCGGCATCGGCGGCGGTCAACATCCTGCTGGGCCTGCTGCTCATGGGGCCGTTGGGCTTCGGCGGCCTGGCTCTCGCAAACTCGATCGCGGTCACGGCAGAAGTGATCGCGTTGTACGTTGTGCTGCGCCGGCGGTTGGGGGGAGAATGAGGATCGGAGATCGGAGATCAGAGATTAGAGAACGAAGATTGCGGAAGACTCGGTCATCATTGTCCTGTGGTATAATAGCGTGCCTGCCCGGCCTTTGTCTGGCGGCAGGCGCACCAACTAAGAGAGGATCAGCACAATATGGCGAAGCAGTGGAATAGTCCCCCGGCGATGCAGATTGATGTCAAGAAGAATTACTCAGCCACCCTCGTGACCATCCGGGGGACGATTGAGGTGGCCTTGTCGGCGCAGCATGCCCCGAAGACGGTGAACAATTTCGTTTTCCTGGCGCGTGAAGGCTTCTATGACGGTGTTTCGTTTCACCGCGTGATCAGCAATTTCATGATCCAGGGCGGCGACCCGACTGGCACAGGGACCGGCGGGCCGGGCTATCGCTTCGAAGATGAAACGCGGGGCAACCCGCTCAAGCATGAGACCGGCGTCATTTCGATGGCCAACGCCGGACCTGGCACCAACGGCAGCCAGTTCTTCATCACGCACTCGCCGCAGCCGCACCTGAACGGCAAGCACACCGTTTTCGGCAAGGTGGTCAAGGGAATGGACGTGGTCAACGCCATTCGCCAGGGCGACGTGATATCGAGCGTCACGATTACCGAGGCGTAAACCGCGCGCGCTGTTGGCCGCAAGGAACACAAAGAGCGCAAAGAGGCTGCCGACGTGGGGCTGCTCTACTGCTTCTTCGTGATCTCTGCGTTCCTTGTGGTCGAATACTTCTTCTTGGAGGGTATCATGAGTGTCGCTGTCAGGTAGACGGGTTCGTCAAGGCGCGGAAACGACCTTGCCCGGTTGACTCAGACGGCTGTTCGCTTGCGACCAGGTCAGATATGAGTATCAATGACATGGTGCGCAGCCGAGGGACCAGGCTGGTCGCTTGCCGGCTACCGCCGCCTGGGACGGTCGGAAGAACGTATCCTCAGCAACTTCCCCACCTTACGACCGGCTGATTTACGCAACGCCCTGGCTAATGTGACAGCCCACGTGGGCGAGATCGAACTGGCCGTCGGTGCTGCCAGATTTGCGAATTCCTGAAAGTTATATTACTATCGGGAACATGATCCCTAGATTTCTAGAAGAAACCATCATCGAGCGATGCACCTCCCTGCATAAGGTCATCTTGATCCTGGGCGCGCGGCAAGTGGGGAAGACGACCCTCCTGCATGCCATCGAGTCCAGGCTGGCACGCGCCGGTCGTCGTGTTCGCTACCTGAACTGCGATGTAGAAGAGGAACGCCGCGCGATTGACACGACCGCGCGGACGCTGTTGGACCGGTTGGTGGCAGGTGTAGATGTGGTGTTGGTTGATGAGGCGCAGCGATTGGACAACCCTGGCCTGACCTTGAAGATTCTTTACGATCTGTACCCTCAGCTCGTCGTGATCGCCACAGGGTCATCGAGTTTCGATCTGCGCAATCGGGTGACCGACGCCCTGACGGGACGCTATCTCGACTTCACCCTGTTTCCGTTTTCACTGGGCGAAATGCTGACTGCTTCCGGTGTTCTGTCTGACCTGGCGCTGCGCCAGCCGTCCGCCGATGCGCTGCTTCCGGGCCTGCTGCTGTATGGTCTGTACCCGGAGATCTACCTGGCGGGCGACCCGAAGACCCGGCAGCTTCTGCTCGCCAAACTGGTCGAAAGCTACCTTTTCAAGGACATCCTGGCCTTCCAGCGCATCCGCTATTCCCAGGTGATTGTGGACCTGGCGCGCGCCCTGGCGTACCAGGTTGGCAATGAAGTGAATGAGACCGAGCTAGCCAGCCGACTGAAAATTGATCGCAAAACGGTCGTGAGCTATCTCGATATTCTTGAGAAGGCGTTCGTGATCGCCCGCCTGCACCCATTCTCGAACAACCCGCGGCGTGAGATCGGCAAACAAGCCAAGATCTACTTTCTTGACCTCGGCATCCGCAACGCGCTCATCAACGACTTCAACGACCTGGCGATCCGCGCCGATCGTGGGCGTTTGTGGGAGAACTTCCTGGTCGTGGAGCGTCTGAAGCATTTCGCCAACCGCGGCGAGACAGTGCGCAGTCGCTTCTGGCGCGCGTACGGCGGCGCCGAAGTAGACTACCTGGAAGAAACGGCTGACGGCGTCCACGCGTACGAATTCAAGGTCGGCGCTGGTTCAGTGCGAGCCGGCGGCGACGCGTTTCGCCGCGCGTATGGCGTCGGCGTTCAACTCGTCAACCAGGAAAACTATCTCGATTTCGTGTTGGGTTCCTCCTGACCTGGACAAGCCGGCGCGCATGCCTCGGTGTGGGCTGCACTGACTATCGGTCTCGATGGTGAAACTGACGGCGCAGCGGCTGCGGTTCGATTTTACCGAGGAAATCTACACTGAAGAGGGCAAATCCAACTCCAGCTTGCCCAGGGTGATCAGGCTCTCCAGGTCGTCGAGACCGTCCGGGGCATACTGGCGAAATACGTTGCGCACCTGCGCCAGGGCGGCCTCATCGGCCAGTCCTAGCATACGAGCGATATCGCCCAGGTCAATCGTTCGACTCGCATTGAACTTCATGAGCGCCAGGTAAGGCAGAGGCAGCACCGGTAGTCCCTGCGCGTCGCGGTTAACTTGCGCGGCCTCTAACGCGACCGGCCACCACGGATCAATCCCTTCAATCACGTCAATTGATTCCCCGGCAGGGCTTTGCCAACGTGAGCCGCCGATACTGAGGGTTCCCATGCGCACGTAACCGGCAGCGTACAACTTGCGCGTCGCGATCTCAACATCTTGAACGCCAACGACGATGTCGAGATCGCGGGTGAACCGCTCTGGCATGTAGAGGCGTGTGGCGGCCGCACCGACGACCGCCCACAAGATAGGTGAAAGCACAGGCGCGAGATCAGGCCATTGGGTCATCGTGGTTCTCTCAAGCAAGAATTCACGCGAGCTGCCGCTGCCACTACGTTGGCGCCGTCGTGCCATATCAATGATCGTGCGTCGCGTCAAGGTGCGAACATCAATCGCTGCTGTCATGGCGTAATGATAGCACAGGCGCGCCATTTTGACGAAACGGCCGTAGCGGGCAGCCTTCAGCCGACTTGGGTCACTCCGCCGACGGCCAGCTTAACCGTCCCGGGGGACTGTGCGCAGCTCGTCCCCTCGGCTGCGCACGATTGATGGAAGTTGGCGAATTCAAAACCTTCTTGACCGTTCTTGCCCGGACTGCTATACTCTCGCGCAGAGGCAAACATGAGTACAAACATACCAATATCTCCCGAAGCGATGATCCGATATCGGCACGCAGCGCAAGCCAGAGATTTGGCGCGTAAGGAGGAAAACGGGCAACGCCGCCAGGCTGCGTGGATTATCGCACGCGAGGCCGCACGGCTCCTCAAGGATGTTTTCGGAGCCTCGCGCGTGATTGCGTATGGCTCACTGGCCCATGGCGCGTGGTTTGGTCCCCGCTCAGATATTGACCTGGCAGCTGAAGGTGTTCCGGTCGCGGCTTTCTGGCGTGCGTGGGCCGCGCTGGATCGAATTGACCCCTCCTTTGAGATTGACCTGGTTGCCTTCGAATCAGTCTCTGAACGCCTGCGCGCCGAAATTGTCGAGTACGGAGTCACCCTATGAGCAGCCGCTATCAAGTCCTTGCCCGGCGCATACAGCTTGAAGTTGAGGAGCTCGAACACACCCAGGCGACCATCCAGAAACATTGGCAGATTGCGCTTAGAACAACGACAGACCAGGACGCGTACCTCAATTCGGTGGCTCTCAATTTGCATAGTCTGTATTCCGGCCTGGAGCGGGTGTTCGAGTTAATCGCTGTCGAGCTTGATGGCGGCGCCTTGGGCGGTGAGGCTTGGCACACCGAACTGTTGCGGCAGATGGCCCTGGATGTACTGGACGTGCGCCCCGCTGTGCTTCAAACGGACACGGCTATGCGCCTGGACGAGTACCGCAAGTTCCGGCACCGCATTCGCAACATTTATGCCACCAACCTCGATCCTGAGCGGATGAAGCATCTGGTGCTGGAACTACCGGCCTTGTGGCGTCATGTTCGACAGGATTTGGATCGGTTTGTGGATTTCCTCAAGCAATTGACATCAGATTGATGCCGTGAGACCACTCAGTGCGCGCAATGGGTGGAGAAGAGATGTCCTTGACCATTTTGCTCAGACCGCTGTTCGCTTGCGACGAGGTCAGACATGAGTACCAAAGACATGCTGCGCAGCCGAGGGACCGGGCTGCGCACGAGTGAAGGTAGTTGGCGGATGCACAGGAAACGGCAACCGCTCACGGCGCTAAGCCTCGCTTCCCCACGTGTCAGGGCCGGAACGGTTGCCGCCATACGATGCGTCATGACAACGGGTCATGGCGCTGAAATGGCCCAGACTTGTCATTCTCCCTGTGACCCATCCTATCTCAGTTTCAATTCATCCACCCAGACGCTGAAATCAGGATAGCTCCCACTCGATTGGTTAGTGGTCAAGGCCTTGATGCAGACCGCCTGAATGCGGCGTCGTTCAAGAGACCGCCCGTCCGCCCTGCTGTCACCAATTATCCTTGCCTGCGCGCGTGCCAGGTCGCTGCGCACTTCCAGTATACACGCCCTCGCGCCCATCTGGACTGCACACTTACTGCACTCTTACTGCACTCTTTCTGCACAGATATGGCCAACCGCCGCGGGCGCAGTTTGACGGCGAGCGCAGCTTGCCCTTATAATGAACCCAGGATTCTCTATCTCCATCGCTGCATGGCTGAGGAGCCTCCGCATATGCCATCTTCCCTTGAAACCGGCACCGGCCAGGCGTGGCTGACGCTTGTCAAGCAGGCGCTGCACGCCTACCACGACGACCATGAACTGCTGGCACTCACGCGCCTGGCCGATTGGCGCCTGGTGCGGGCAGCCCAACTGCGTCCTCCCGGCGCCTCCCTACCCGACGCGGTGCGCGCGGTGCTGGCTGACGGCCTGCAGCGGCTGCAGGCCAGCGACGCCGTGGGCGCCGCGGTGCTGCGCCGCCACTACGTGGAGCGCGAGCCGATGGCGCAGCTCGCCCTCGACCTCCATTTCTCCGAACGTTCGCTCTTCAAACATCAACAGGCCGGCCTGACCGCGCTGAGCCAGCTCCTCTGGCAGGCCGAGGAGCACGCGCAACGTGTGGCTCGCCTCAGCGCACGGCAGCAGCAGGCCCTCGATGAGCTGCCAACCCCCACCTTCTCGCGGCTGTTCGGCGCGGACGAGATGCTCTGCGCGCTGCGCCGCTTCCTCACCGACGCGCAAGCGCACTGGCTGGTGGCCTTGGATGGCATGGGCGGCATCGGCAAGACGGCCCTGGCGCGCGCGGTCTGCGAGGCGCTGATCTACGAGGGCTGCTTCGAACGCGTGATCTGGATCACGGTGCAGCAGCGGCTGTTCGCCTGGGGCCGCGCGCACAGCCTGGACGCGCCCGCGCTGTCGTATGCGCAGCTGCTCGATGAACTGGCCCGTCGCCTCGATCTGGCCGCGACCACAGGTCAATCCGCTGACCGCCGCGAGGCGCCGGTGCACGCGGCGCTGGGCGAGCTTCCCACCCTGGTCGTCGTGGATAACCTGGAGACCGCGCCCGATGTGCAATCGTTGGTCATGGGCCTGCACCGCCTGTCACGCCCCGCCCGCATCTTGCTCACCTCGCGCTACGCGGTCGGCGCCTTCGAGCCGGTCACGTCGCTGACCACGCGGCCGCTGACGCTGCACGACGCGGTGGATTTCATCCGCTACGAGGGTCAGGATCGCAACATCGAGGCGCTGCACCACGCCAGCGAGGAGGACCTGACGCGTGTCGCGCGCATCACCGACGGCAATCCGCTGGCAATCAAGTGGGTGGTGGGGCAGCTGCAGTCGCTGCCGCTCGACCAGGTGCTGGGCGATCTCGTCCAGGTCAGCGAGGGCGATCACGATCTCTACCGCTATCTTTTTGCCTATGCCTGGCAGCACCTCTCTCAGCCGGCTCGCCATCTCCTGCTGCACATGCCGCTGCTCGACGCGCGCGGAACCGCGTGGCAGCACTTGGCCGCGGTCAGCGGGGCGCCGGCCGATGGCGAGTTTTGCCGCGCGATCCAGGAGTTGGTCAATGCCTCGCTGCTCAATGTGGGGCGCGCAGGGCAGGACACGGTCTACAGTATTCACCGCTTGACCGAGTATTTCGTCCTGTCTGAACTCGTGGGCGTGATGACGCCGGCGGCGCTCTCATGATCGAGACAGATCTGGCCGTTGATTTTCTGAGCGGCCTGGAGCGCAGCCTGCATTACTGGCTGGCCCGCTGGCGTCAACCGGCTGATCACGCGGCTTTGCAGCCGCTGCAGGGGCATGCGCTGCGCGCGCTGTGGTGGGCGGCCACGACCGGCGTATGCCTGCCGTTGGCGGTGGACCTGGCCATCGCCCTGCACAGCGACATGATGTACAGCGGGCAGTGGCAGGAGTGGAAGGTGTGCCTGGCCCGCCTGGCTGCGGCGGCCGATCGCGTGGACGCTGCACGCCTGTTCAATCTATTGCACCGCCTGGCCACGATGTGCTTTCGGCAGGGAGACCTGGACGAGGCGCTGGCCTGGGGTGAACGTGTGCTGGCGTTGGCCGCAGTGGGCCAGGATCGCCTGGGGCAAGTGATTGCAGCCAACCTGCTGGCGGAGATCTACCTGACTGCGGAGCACTTTGCGCCTGCGCAGGTGTTCGCGGAGCAGGCCGTGGCGCTGGCCGCGGCGGGCGGCGACACGCCGCGCCGGGCTGATGCTTTGATCAACCGCGCGCGCGTACACCTGGACGCGGCCGTGGCTGCAGCGGGCGGTCTGGCGGCCGTTGAGCTGCAGCCGTTGACCGCGGCGCAGACGGCGGCGCTGGAGGCATGGCTGCACGAGGCGTTAGCCCTGGTGCAAGCCTCGGGCGATGTGGTCTATGAGACCAAAGCGCACCTCTTCCTGTACCATGCGCTGGCCGCGCGTGGGGAGTGGGTGCAGGCCCTCTGGCGTGCGCAGACCGCCCTGGCCCTGGTCGAGTCCTATGGCGATGACGCTGGCCGCGGTGTGGTGCTGCAGGCCGTGGGGCGTTCCCTGGCCGGACTGAGCCGCCGCGCCGAGGCCATCGAAGCCCTACAAACCGCCATACGCATCCACGAGCGCCACGGCAACCGGCCGGCGCAGCAGAACACGCAGCGGCGCTTGGAGAAACTACTGCAGGTGAATTGACCACCGCGCAGCCCCGTGTATAATTGGCAAGTAAGATCATTTGATTGCCGGAATTCCAAATTTGAGCGATTCTTCTACCACATAGAACACAAAGAGCACAAAGACCCCGCCAATCTGCGACTCTTCTGCCGTTTCTTTGTGCTCTATGCGTTCCTTGTGGTCTAGTGCGTGCTGACTTTGTATTGCTGATCTGACTGCCAATGCGGAGGATCCATGTTGCCAATTCCTGAACCGACTCCCACTATTCAACGCTTGGAGAAACCGCATGCATATCTTAGTCGTTGACATCGGCACCGGCACGCAAGACATTCTGTGGTTCGATTCGACGCGCGATCCGGAGAACTGCCTGAAGTTGGTGGCGCCCTCACCCACGTTGCGCGTGGCCGCGCAGATTCGCCAGGCGACGGCCGCCCGGCAGCCGCTTCTGCTCAGCGGCGTGCTGATGGGCGGCGGGCCGAGCGCCTGGGCCGCGGAGGATCATCACAAGGCCGGGCTGCCCATCTGGGCCACCGCGGCCGCCGCGCGCACCTTCAACGACGACCTGGAGGCCGTGCGCCGCGACCTGGGCATCGAAGTCGTGAGCGCAGACGAGGCCGCGGCGCTGGCCCGGCGGTCGGATATGGCGCACGTGGTGTTGAAGGACTTTGACTACGCGGTGATCGCGCAGGCCTTTGCTGCTTTTGGCCTGACCCTGCAACCGGATGCGGTGGCCGTCGCGGTGTTCGACCACGGCGACGCCCCGCCGGCCGTCAGCGATCGCCAGTTTCGCCTGGATTACCTGGCCGCGCGTTTGCAGACCGACAGCCGCCTGTCCACTTTTGCCTTCCCGGCGGCGGCCGTGCCGCCGATCATGACCCGTTTGCAGGCTGTGGTGGACAGCGCCCGCGCAGAAGTCTCAGCGCCGCTGCTGGTGATGGACACCGCGCCCGCGGCCGTGTTGGGCGCTTGGGACGACCCGGTGGTCAGGGCGCACCCATCAGCGCTGATTGCCAACGTGGGCAACTTCCATTGCCTGGCCTTTCAGTACCTGGACGGGCATTTTGTGCGCCTGTTCGAGCATCACACCGGGCTGCTGACCCAGGAGACGCTAACCGGCTGGATCGAGCGCCTGGCCGCTGGCTCCATCAGCCACGCGGAGGTCTTTGCCGGGCATGGGCATGGCGCCGTGGTGCTGGATTCGGCGCCGGTGGGGCTTGATTTTGTCGCGGTCACGGGGCCCCGCCGCGCGCTGCTCAACGGCGGCCGGCTGCCCGTATACCCGGCGGCGCCGCACGGCGACCAAATGATGGCCGGCTGCTTTGGGCTGCTGCGCGCCTGCGCCGATCATTTTGCCAACTGGCGCGACGAAATCGTCCACGCCGTGGACAACGGGCAGGGCGTCAGCCTTTGGTGAACACATAGAAACGACGAGGAGAAAACAATGAGCGACTATGAGCTGACAGGAACCCGCGTCGAAGTGCTGCGGCACATTCCGTATGGCATTCACATCATCACCACGCGCGATCACGAGGGATTGCACGCGGCCTCGGTCAGTTGGGTGATGCAGACGTCATTCGAGCCGACGCGCCTGGTTGTTGCGCTGCGTACGTCATCGCGCATCTTACAGCACATCCTCAACAGCGAGGTTTTTGCTCTCAATCTTGTAGCTCGCGAGCAAAACCAGATGGCGCAGGCTTTCTTTCAGTACGTGCAGGCAGGCTTCGATCAGGACACGCTCCACGGCTATCGTTGCCGCCCGGGCGAGACTGCTTGCCCCTTGTTCGTGGATGCGGCCGCTTGGATCGAGTGCCGCAATATGTGCAGCATCGAGGATTGCGGCGATCACACACTGCTCATTGCGGATGTCGTGGAGGCCGGGCTGCGTCTCGCCGCATTCACGCCCCTTGAACTGTGGGAATCGCCCTGGTCGTACGGCGGTTAGCGTTTTCTGCGGTTCGCAGCAGGCATAAAAAAGCGCCGGGCGTTTTCAACACCCGGCGCTTGCATTTTTTAACTACTCAGCCATCTGTCGCCACCGATTGAAATCGGCGGCTGAAATGGGGGAAACCTGCTGAAGCAGGTTCGAAACGCCGCCCGCAACCCGCTTCAGCGGGTTTTCAGGGGTATCAGGCGTCGGATTCATCCGATGCTGGGGGCCGGCTGAGTAATTGCATTTTTCTTGGTTTAGGCAGCGAGCCCGGCTGCAGTCAGCACCGGGCGGAATTTGTAGCCATAAACGATCACGCCTTCAGGCCCATCTTCGGTCAACTTGCGTGTGACCATCTCCACCGGCATACCGATCTTGACATCGTCAGACTCGATATCGGTGAGCTGAGCCGTCAGCATCGGCCCTTCGTTCAGCTTCACCAGGGCCACAGTGTACGGCAAGTAGCTCTCGAACCCGGCCGGCGCATCGTACATCGTTGTGAACGAGTAGACTTCGCCGCGCCCACTCATTTGCTGCATCGTCTGCGCCGGTTCGGCGCAGTGGGGACATACATCCCGCGGCGGGAAAATGGCCTTCCCACATTCATCACAAATTTCGCCCATCAGGCTATAGCGTTGGCGCCGCGTGCGCCAATTTCGTGCAACTCCCATGGTCATTGACCTCCACGTATCTGGGTGAAAAAGCCCTCAATCACGTTCATTCTATCACACTTTTTTCTCAAAACCTATCAACTTGTCTCATCTTTCACAACAACAGGCAAGTTTGACAGCTTCTGACAGGCCTTCGTCACGGTTCATTGGCGAGAATATGGGTGATAATGGTGGCCCCACTGCCGCCAATGTTCTGCGCCATGCCGATGCGCGCATGAGGCACCTGGTTGGCGCCTGCTTGTCCTTGCAACTGCTGCACCAGTTCCACAATTTGATAAACACCGGTCGCGCCCACGGGATGCCCACGCGCTTTCAAACCCCCCATTGTGCTGATGGGAACCCGGCCGCCGATGGCAATTTCGCCTTCCTCTGCCAGGCGCACACCGTGGCCCGGATCGGCAAAACCGGCCGCTTCCAATGACAGCGCCGACATGATGGTGAACGCGTCATGCGCCTCGAACAGGTTGATGTCACGCGGCGTCATGCCAGCCTGGGCATAGGCGCGCTGCGCGCTCAGAAAACCGGCTTCCAGCATCAGTGGGTCACGCCGGTCGTGCACGGCCAGGGTATCGGTCGCCACGGCAGACGCCAGGATGCGCACCGGTGGGCGGTTCAGCCCGAATTCGCGGGCGCGGTCGCTTGCGCAGAGGATGACGGCCGCGGCGCCGTCACAAATGGGCGAGGAATCGAGCAGGTTCACCGGCGCGGCAATCATGCTTGATTTGACATAATCCTTGACTGTCAGCGGTAGGTGGAACATGGCATTTGGGTTGTTCAGCGCATTGCGGTGCGCGTTGACGGTGAAATTAGCGAACGCCTCGTGCTTGACGCCGTACTGGTGCATGTAGCGCTGCATGAGCATGGCGTTAAGCCCCACGAAGGAAACGCCCTCCGCCGCTTCGTATTCTTGATCGGCCGCCAACGCCAGGCCTGTCGTGGTCTCCTCGCCCGCAGTGTCGGTCATTTTCTCGACGCCCAACACCGCCACCACGTCGTGCGCTCCGCTGGCTACGGCCAGGTAACCCACACGCAGCGCGGCCGCGCCTGAAGCGCACGCCGCCTCGATCTTGAGGGCTTCGACGCCGCGCCAGCCCACGAAGTCTGCCATCAGCGCGCCCAGGTGTTCCTGTCCGGCCAATTCACCGGAGAGCATGTTACCCACATACAAGGCGTCAACGGACTCCACGCCGGCGTCGCTCAGCGCGGCGATCAAGGCGTCATGACCTAAATGGCGCAGCGAGCGGTCCCAAATTTCGCCGACGGGCGTCTGTCCAATGCCGATAATACTCACTGATCTCACAGCAACACTCCTTACGCCGTCTGCAGCTTGCCGCGATAGCGGACATAGGTGGCGTAGTCAATTTCCTTGCGTCGTTCAATATACTGGCGCGTCAGCGGAGCCGTGTCGCGACGCTGCGCGATGCGGTCGGTCACTTCGAACGAAATGGCATCGCTGCCCGCGCCTGACCCAAAGGAGACGATGAGCACGCGGTCGCCCGGTTCTGCAATATCCAAGATCGCGGTCAGGCCGATGACCGAAGAACCGGCATAAGTATTGCCGATGAGGCTCACCAGCAGACCTGTTTCGATTTGCGCCGGCGTAAAGCCCAGGGTCTTGGCCGCTTTCTGCGGGAACTTGAGGTTTGGTTGGTGAAAAACGGCAAAACGATAGTCCGCCGCCGTGCGACCCATTTCACTCAGGAGCATCTCGGCCGCGGTCGTGATATGATGGAAATAGGCCGGGTCGCCCGTGAATCGCTGCCCGTGCGACGGGTAGTGCGCATAGGGCCGGCGCCAGAAATCGGGCGTGTCAGTCACGTACGACAGCGAACCTTCGAGCACGGCGACGCTTTCCTCGCCTGGGCCAATAATGAACGCGGCCCCGCCTGCGCCCGCGGTGTATTCCAAGGCGTCGCCGGGGCGTCCTTGCGCCGCGTCCATGCCAATGCCCAGGGCGTAATCCGCCATGTGTGAGCCGACGAAGCCGAAGCATGCCTGCAAGGTTTCGGTGCCTGCCTTGCACGCAAACTCCCAATCGGCCGCCTGCGTCGTGGGCACGGCGCCAATCGCCTCTGCCACGATGGTGGACGTCGGTTTGACGGCATACGGATGCGATTCGCTGCCCACCCAGACCGCGCGAATGAGCCGTGGGTCAATGGCGGCGCGCGCCAGCGCATTGCGCGCCGCTTCGATGGACATCGTGGCGGTGTCTTCGTCCAGGCCGGGCACGGCCTTTTCTTTGATCGGCACGCCGCCTTCGCCATCGGTCCACACGCGTGACACCTCTGTTACCGGCAGGCGAAAGCGCGGTACGTAAGCGCCATAACCAACGATGCCTACTTGTCGTTTTGGTTTCATCAACATAGAAATTACCTCGAATCACTGCCAATGTGCGCAGACGGGCGCTCGTCACCCAGCGCCCGTACGAGTTCTTCTGCTCGCGCCTGCCGGATTTGCCCCTCGCGCACGAGTTGGACGGCGATGGCGCTGACCTCGTCACCCTGCGCGCCGGCCGCCAGCGCGACCTGGCGGGCGTGCAAGGCCATGTGCCCGCGCTGAATACCGTCTGTGACCAGGGCGCGCATGGCTGCCAGGTTCTGCGCCAGCCCCACCGCGACCATGATCTCAGCCAGCCGGCGCGCGCTGGGCTGCCCCAGAATCTTGAGCGCCACCTGCGCCGTAGGATGGGCCTTGGTGGCGCCGCCTACGACGCCGACGGCCAACGGCATTTGCAGGCGCCCGTACAGCTCGGCTCCAGCCTGCGCGCCCAATGACGGCACCAGCTGCCAATCGGTGAGGCCGCGATACTGCCCGCGGCGCGCGGCGTAGGCATGCGCGCCGGCCTCCAGCGCGCGCCAGTCGTTGCCTGTTGCCAGGGCCACCGCATCAATGCCGTTCATGATGCCTTTGTTGTGCGTAGCCGCTCGATACGGATCGGCCACGGCAAACGCATTGGCTTCTACGATGCCCTGCGCCACGCGCGCGCCAGCCAGGTCGGTGGTTGCCAGCGCCTGCACAGGAATGGTCACCTCGGCCCAGGCCTGCCGTTGATCGCTCAGATTGGAGAGGATGCGCAGCAGCGCGCGGCCGCCGGTCAGCGTCTCCAGCAGCGGTGCAATGGCCTCAACCGCGGTGTTGACGGCATTCGCGCCCATCGCATCGCGCGTGTCGAACAGCAGGTGCACAATGAGCATGGGGCCAGCCCGCGTATCCGGCAGCGGGCGTACCTCTAATCCACGGGCGCCGCCGCCGCGCGCCTGGATGCTGGGATGAAGGTGGTTCGCCGCGGCCAGAATGTCTGCTTCCGCAGCCCGCACCGCCGCCGCGGCTGTCGCCAGATCATGCCGGGGGAGGTCGAGCAGCTGAACCTGACCGATCATCACCGACTCGCTGCTGCCCGTGCGAAAGCCGCCGCCCGCGCGCGCCAGGCGCGCCGCAAAACTGACGGCAGCGACAATGGACGGCTCCTCAACCGCCATCGGCACCAGGACATCTTCATCTTTGATGCAGAAGTTGGTGGCAATGCCAAGCGGCAAGGTCAACAAGCCGATGACGTTCTCGATCATGAAGCTGGCCTGCCCCAGGCTCAACCCGGCTTGCAGCACACGGCGTTCATCCGGGGTCAACTCGGCCCATTCGGCCACGATCGCAGCCCGTTCTTCGCAGCTCAACTGGTAAAAGCCACTCAGGCGTGAAGATTTGTTCATGCATGATTCCCAAGACATACAATGCGCCCGCAGCGGCTTGTTGCCGGCGGGCGCCACTATTCAATTTGATGCTCATTCCAGCCCCATTTTACAGGTCAGACGCTGTCAAAACCTATCAGCTTGCTTCCAGGGGCTATCGGCGAACGCCAGCCGCCAGGTCAACGCCCGATCAAGGACGCCAGCGCCGCCAGCGCGGCGGTCACGGGACCGGTCAGCAGTTGTGGCGCCAGGCCAAGCACGGCGCTGACGAGGACCCCCACGGCCACCAGCCAGCCAGCGACGAGCGGCTCGCGGCGCACCTGGGGGTTCGCAGTGCTGCCGCCTAGGGCCGCCAGGCCGCGCAAGAACCCAATCGCCACCCCAAGCGCTGCCGGTATCATGACCAGGAGCCAACGGGCATCGCGCACGCCGACTTGCTGCAGCAGCGTCCACTGACTGGCAAAACCGGCTGTCAACGGAAAGCCGATCAAGCCCATGCCGCCAGCCAAGAGGCCGCCCACCGTCCAGGGTAGGCGGTTGGCCAGGCCGCTGATGCGGTCGAACTCCGTGGACGCGGCCTGCTGCCGTAAAAGGGCCAGGCTCATCGCGCCGAGCAGAATCAGAATCGTGCGCGCGCCAAAGAGAAGCAGCACCAGCGTCCATGAACTGAGCAAGCCCAGGCCCATGGCCAGCAAGAGATTGCCATAGTTGTAAAGGCCGGCATAGCTCCAGAGCCGCGCAAAGTCGCGCTGCCCCAGCGCCGCCAAACCGCCCCAGGCCATACTGGCAAGCCCGCCGTAGATGAGCACGCGCGCCAGGTTGAAATCGTTGATGATCGCGACGTAATCGGAGGTAAATGCGCGCACGAGGTAGAGGATGACTGCTTCACTGGTTAGCTGCAAGAAGGCGGCTACGAGCGGCGGCGCCTCATTGGCCAAGGCTACACGGGGTCCGTGCAGCGGAGTTGGGGCCAGCAGGAGAGTCAGCCCCCAACCAAAAAGGGCGATCGCCATGCTCAGCGGCAGGGGGTCATCCGGGTTGAATGGAATCTGCTGCAAGAACCAGTCTGCGGTCAGGAACAACGGGAAGGCCGCCAGCGGCAGCCAGAGCTGGCGGAACGCGCCCCGCGTCGACCCCGCGCGCCCCGATTGGACGATGAAGACGCCCACGCAGGCAATGAAGGCCAGCCCCAACGGCGCCAGCGCCAGCGGTCGCACCATCATGATGAGACCCGTCAGGCTCGTGACCAGCAGAGACGCGGCGAAGAAGGTGCGCCCTTGCGAAATGCGCCAGGCGAAGATGAGCGCGATGATGGTGATAAGGTAGAGAAAGCTCAGGAAAGGACGCAGGGCCTCGGTGAAACGCAGGGCGATTCCTCCCCAGGCCACTTCTTGCCCCAGCAGCACCGGTCGGCCGGCCAGGGAGATTGGCAGGTTGGGCGGCACGATCCAGATGAGCAGCCCAAGCCCCAGGATCAAGGCGACAGCAATGCCTACGGCCAGGGTGGCAAAACGGCGCAAGGCGTAGGCCAACGCGGCGGCCACTACCGGTACGACCGCAAGCAGGATGGCGCCGCTGATCATGACCGCCGCTCCTGATCTGGCGCCGCGGGAATCGGAGCGGCGCGAGCCACCATGAGGTAGGCGCAGGCCAAACCGACCAGCAGTTCCAGGGCGCCGATCACGCCAATCATGCGTGCATCGTGCGTGAGGCTGGCATAGAAGATTTGCACCGCGGCCAGCCACATCAGCAGTCCGATCCCGGCCTTGAGCGGCTCTTCTTCCAGGGCCAGGGCCAGCAGAGCCATGACGGCCAGCCAAAGACACAGGAAATCGGTTTCGGGCGTAAGCCCGGGCAGAGCGACGTTGACATTGGTCAACAAGAAGCCAACGCCGATCATGACGACAATTACAATACGAAAGGGCATGGTGGTGGACAGTACCGGCCAGCGGATCGCCGGTGTGGGCCGTGGCTGCTGTTTGTTGCTTCGGGCTGATGACCGCGCTGGCTGGGCGCGGCCGGAGCGGTTATCGCCAATCTGGCGAGCCGACAAGTACCACATGATGCCAATCAGCGCGCCCACCAACATGCGCAGAACCGCCCATTCAGGCGGCATGAGACGCATGCTGATAACCGCCAATGCCAGATAGAGCAGCTGCAGGATGAGCAGGATCGCGCGCCAGTCGGCCGCGATGATGAGCAAAGCCGCAGCCACCATGGCGACGGAAATGGCCGGCACGCCGGATACGGCATTCAGGGCTGCCGCGAGACTGGATAAGGATGGGATAGGTGGCATAATGATGCGTCTTTCTAGATTCCAGCCTGCAGCAGCCAGATAAGCAGGACGGTTAGGGCCAGCCAGCCGACATAGCCTGCGCCATCCAGCAAACTGGTGACATAGAGCACGACCAGCGTGATTCCGCGACCAGCAAGACGTAAGCCAGTCAGCAACCAGTCCAGGTCCACGACCTGGGCGATCACGCGTTGCTGAGTGATCTGCGCCGTCAGCAGCCGCGGTCGCCAGCGCGCCAGCAGGTAACCTGCGCCAACCGCCAGCCCCTGGCCCAGCCACATCCAGACTGATAGCCCGCGCATCTGCGACCACCATGAATCGAAGAGCACGGTCGGTTCCAGAAGGCCAAGCCAGCGCGCAAGCAGCGGCGGCTGCAGCCCCAAAGCGAGCAGCGGTGCAGCAAAAAGCACGAAACCGATCAGATGACGCGTCGCCAGCCAGCGTTGACCGGTCAGCGTTTCACCCGCGGTTGTCGGCGAAGCCGCCGGCCAATGGCGCAGAATGGCCGCTACGGCGACCATATCCGCCAGCAGGGTGAGCAGCCAGCGTAGTATGTTTAGACCAGGCAGTAGGGCGTCCTGCAAGGTGGGCAGGGTGGCGATGGTGACTCGCACGGGAAAGCCAATAGTCGCCGGTATGCCGATGAGCGCCAGCATGGCCAGCGCCAGGGGCAGTCGCCAGCCCGATACCCGCGCGCTGGCCAGACCGACCACAAGCCCGCTCAGGCCCAGGGCGACAGTAATGATGGGCCAGGCCGCCGCAGCCGCGCCGGTCGCGGGGCTGAGGATCATGGCCACAATGCACCATGTCACGCGATTGGCGGCCACGAGGAGCAGGCTGCGCTCCTGATTGGGGTCCAGCCAGGCCGCCAGACTGCTGCCCAATAGGCCAACCAGTCCGACCGCCAGCCACACCGGCTGCCGCAGTTCAACGGCCAACTCCACCTGGTAGATGCGGCCCAGCAAGGCCAGTCCGACTGTCGCCGGCAGCAAGAATTCTGTCAGGCGGGCGGGCCGGCCGTAGGAGGCAGAGGCCAGGAGCCAGGCGTGGAAGGGATAGAATGCAAGTCGCCACAGGCAGGCCAGAAGAAGAAAGAGAATGGGCAGCGAGGCCAGGGCGCCTGCCGTGAGTGGCAGCTGCGCAGAATCGAGGCCGGAGAGGCTGAGGGCCAGCCACACAAGCAATCCGCCGAGGGCGCCGCTGACGACGATGGCCTGCTGCGGTTGCGCGACGCCGCGGGCAATCAACGCAATTTCCAACAGAATCCACATGCTGGCGAAGGTCAACAAGTTGCTGGATGAGACCATGAGCAGAGCGGCGGCCAGGGCCAGCAGCCGGCGGCTGTGGACTTGAGGGGTGTTCCAGCCGGCAGAATCCCAGTTGAAAAGAATCTCGATCGCCGTCACCAATAGGGCAAGCAGCCCACACAGCCAGGCCCATCCATCAACCTGCCACACCATCTGCGCAGGCGGCAGCACCATGACTTCCCAGGGGCGCTCGAACACCGCCTGGTCGGGCATGCTGCGCAGTTGGTACCAGAGCAGCCCCGCCATCAGCACGGATAGCGCGGCAATCCCGCTGTGCCAGCCAGGTTGACGCCAGCGCACGAGCAGAACCAGAGCAAGCGCTCCCACCAGGAGGGCGATGACTGGCCCGATGGGGGACGCCAGAGTAGCGCTCAAAACCGCAGTTTCTCTATCATAAGGTGTGAAACCGATTCTACCACACGGCGGAAGGGGCGCCAAACAGCGCGCGCCCGATTTGCATAATCATGGCGCAACTTTTAGAATCACAGTCTAGCAAAGACCCTGAAAGAGCAAGCGGAGAATCGGAGGGAAACAGAGCATGCAAAAACTTGTCGAGTGTGTGCCGAACTTTAGTGAAGGGCGCCGTTCAGAGGTGGTAGAGGCGATTGTAGATGCGCTGCGTCGGCCGGGGGTTTCGGTGTTGGACGTGGAAAGCGACGCAGACCATAACCGCTCGGTGGTGACTTTGGTGGGCGAGCCAGAAGCGGTGCTGGAAGCAGCCTGGCAGGGTATTGCCGCGGCCGCCAGGTTGATTGATCTGGACCAGCATCAAGGCGCGCATCCGCGCCTGGGCGCGACCGATGTGGTGCCGTTTGTACCGCTGCGCAACATGACGATGGCTGAGTGTGTGGCGCTGGCGCAGCGCCTGGGGCAGCGCGTCGGCAGCGAGCTGCAGATTCCGGTTTTTCTGTACGAGGCGGCTGCGACTCGACCGGAGCGCGTCAACCTGGCGGATGTACGCCGTGGGCAGTATGAACTTCTTAAGACGGAGATTGCCACCAATCCGGCGCGCACCCCCGATTATGGGCCGAGCCGCGTGGGCCCGGCTGGCGCAACGATCATTGGCGCGCGCGCCTTCTTGATTGCGTTCAATGCCTATCTCAACACCACGAACGTCGAGATCGCCAAGAAGGTGGCGAAAGCCCTGCGTCATTCGAGCGGCGGACTGCATTTCGTCAAGGCGATGGGGCTGCTGGTGGAGGGGAAGGCGCAGGTTTCCATGAATCTGACCGATTTCATGCAAACGCCGATTCACCGCGCCGTGGAGATGATTCGCTCAGAGGCGGCGCGCTACGGCTGTGGGATCGAACGCACGGAGTTGGTGGGCATGATTCCGCAGCAAGCGCTGCTGGATGCCGCGCAATGGTATCTGCAGATTGACAACTTCACGCCGGAGATGGTGCTAGAGAATAGGGTGACAAGCGCTTGAGCGGGCCGCCGCCGTAAGCGAGCGATGGAAATCGCGCCTGATAGGCGTACCGCCGGGCGTCCATCTGCATGGACGCAGTGGTCGGTTGGCGGCTGCAGTCGGCGCAGGATGCCTGGGCGGCGGCAACAAAAGGACGAACGACCCGCAGAGTCGTTCGTCCTGTCAAGGCATGGGTCCCCCCAGGTTCGAACTGAGGACCAACCGGTTATGAGCCGGCCGCTCTAACCGCTGAGCTAGGGACCCCCGGCGGCCGCGCGTCACGGCCGATCGCGTGAGCGGGTGAAGGGAATCGAACCCTCACGGCCAACTTGGAAGGCTGGTGTTCTACCACTAAACTACACCCGCAAACCAGTCGGGGCGAGAGGATTTGAACCTCCGACCCCAGCGTCCCAAACGCTGTGCGCTGCCAACTGCGCTACGCCCCGAACAGGCGCTTAGTATACTGCAAAAACGAACAGCGGGCAAACGCACAGGCGTCAATGGTGATTTTTGAACGGAGAGTCGGTTCTACCATTCAGTGTACAGTGTACAGTGCACCGTTCAGTGTTCAGTATGCCGCTTACGGCCCCCAGGTAATCTGCTCATCCATCCACTCTGGCAGCGCGCCCGGCAGGTTGAGCAAGCGCACCGGCGCCGCGGTTGGTTGGGTGATGTACAACGCCCACGCGCCGTCACGATTGGAGAGGAAGGCGATCCAGTTGCCGTCAGGCGACCAGGTGGGGAGTCCCTCGATGGCAGGGCTGGCGGCGATCGGCGTCACTTTGCCGGTCTTGGAGTCGCGCATGAAGATGTCCCAGTTCCCGCTGCGCTGCGCCGACATGAAGACCAGGCGGCTCCCGCCCGGCGACCAGGCCGGCGATGTGTCGCCTGCGACATCGGTCAACGGCGTACGTTGGCTGCGGTCTGGGGTCATTTGCCACAGACCACAGCGGTTGCCTTGATCGTCGCACCCCTCATAGGCAATGTTCTTCCCAGGGTGCCAGGCCGGGCTGCGCCCAAACACGATATACTCCGTGGCCTCGGTGCCTTCGGCCCAGGCGTGGTAGAGACGCCAGCGGCGGTCGCCCTCACGGTTGGACGCAAAGACCCATTCCTGGCCGTCTGGCGACCAGGTGGCATTTCCATCTTCAGCGAAGGTGGTGACGCGACGCAGGATCTCGCCCTTGGTGCTGATGGTCGTTAGCCCAATCTCACTGCCGCTGACATTGCGCACGGCCAGGCGCGCGCCGCCTGGAGCCACACGCGGCTGCCGCATGTTCCTTACCAGAGCTTCAGGCCGCGCGCCCGGCGCGGCTGCCACCCGGTAGAGCACGAAGTTGTTGCGTTCGTTATCCCAGGTGGCAAAGTAGATGCGTCCGTTGGCAAGGGCGCCGGCGGGCGCAGCCGGCGGCGTGCCTTCAGGACTCGTTGCAGTCCCTGCGCCGCTATCCGTTGGTGTGGCCGCGGCCGCTTGATTGCTGCAGCGGCTGCTGGCGGCGTCGCGCGTTGCGCGTAAGGTAGCGCTGGGCTGCACGTCCAGGGCAATGGTATACTGCGCCGCCGCATCACACCACGCGCCGCGTTGAGCCTGCGAATCGCCATAGGCAATGGCTGCCTTGGCCAACCGCGTTTCAACATCCAGGTAGTTGGGCTGCAGCTTATACAAGTCTGCAAAGGCGGCGACTGCCTTCTGCCAGTTGGCCTGCCAATAGCCCATGGCCTGCAGGTAGGCTGTGGCGAGCTGCTTTTGCTCCAGCGCAGCTTTGTCGTTTGGACGCAGCGCCAGCGCGCGCTCGCTCTGACGAATCCCTTCTTCCAAGCGGCCAGCGGCGATCAAGTCGGAAGCCGTCGTGTAGTAAATCTTGTACAGCAGGTTCGTAACGGTATTCGCTTCATAGGCGGCATCCGTCGCGCGGATGCGCTCCAGGCGCTCGGCGGCCTGCGCCCACTCTTTCTGATCGTACAGCGACTGGGCTTCGCCCAGCAGGACATCGAGCGTGTAGGGTGTGCTGACCGGCGGGGGGGTTGGAGTTGGCACCGGCGGCGACGTAGGTTGAGGCGTGGCCGTGGCCGCCATCACGCGCAGCATGGCTGCGCGCGCCTCAACGTGGTCTGGCTGCAGGCGCAGCGCCGCCTCGAACTCAGCCACCGCCAGCGCATTCTCGCCCGCGGCCGCATGGGTCAGCCCGCGTTGGTAGTGATCGGCGACGGCCGTGGCCTGCGCCATGCTGCGTTGTTCCAGGCCTGCGCGCACGCCCCAGAAGCCTGCCAGCAGCACACCAACAAGCCCAACGATCAGAACCAGGCTGTAGACTGTGAGCCAACGCCAGCTTGGCCCGCGCCAGCGGCGCGCAGCCGGGCGTAAGCGCCTTCGTGATGTGGTTCGCGCGACTGGTTGGCGCTCCTCTTGGCTTGCAGCGGGCGGCTGAACCTGGCCCGGCGCACTGGCTGAGGGCGCTGCGTCGTGGACATCGGCCGCCGGGGCGCTTAGAGGAATCAAATCGGCGTCAAAGGATGTCACCTGAGCGTCATCTCCTGCTCGAATTGTAGAATAGCCGCGCCTTCGGCGTCCAGTAGTTGGATGGCGACCGACGCACGCGCCGGAACGTTCGCCGGTACGGCAATGACTTGATCGAAGGGTCGCGCCGGATTGAGCGTGACCGGCAGATTGGCAATCGCCGCACCGTCCACGGAGACGGTCAGCTTGCCGCGGAAAGAGCGCACCGGGAAAATGGCGATCTGCAAACCCTGCGCTGTCGCGCGCAGATTGACGGCGCCATCCTGATCAGCGTAGACGAACGTGCCAATGCCAGCCACGGGAAACCAGGTTTCCTCCCAATACAGGGTTTCACCTGCGCGCAAGTTGACACGCTCATCGAACGTCGGCGCCAGCCCGCCATGCATTTCGACATAACTGGAACCATCATCCGTGTAGAGCGCGGCTGGCAGGGGGTCGCTCCAACCCAGGCCAAAAAACTTCACGCCGCGCATTACATCAGCCGGGAACACGCGCGCCAGGCCCTCATCCGCCGCTAGGTCATACACGCCGGCAAAGCCCGCGGCCGCCGCGGGCCTGGCAAAGAAGCCCAGGTATTGGCGCCAATTACCCAAGCGACTGAGATCGCGCCCCTGGAAGTTGGGCCAACTCATGGCCTGGCCGCTGCCCGGCAGGGTGCTGTCGCCCGTTGAATGAATCGTGACCTCGTTGATGGGCAGGATCAGGCGCAGTTCTGGGCCAGGGCGATTGCGTCCCCCAGGCGCCAGCATGGCGTTGATCCAATACTTGAAGGTCGCTTCCTGCCCGGTGGCATTCGTCAACCGGGTGCGCACCGTAAACGCGGCCTCGCCCGCGCGCAGCGTGATATCCACGCTGATCTGCAAACGGCCCTGCGGTTCTTGGAAAACGGTGATCGTCGCTTCGTCGGGGCTGGGTTGCGGCGTGTCGTAGCCCCACGGTGTGCCCCACGCGTAGCCATGTTCCTCGACCGGAATGCCCCATTCAACGCCGCCGGCCGCCAGCCAGCCAGCCTCCAGCCCATCACGCCCCGGCGGACCCCAGGGCGACGGTTTGAGTACCGGATTGCGGTAGAACACCTGGTGACGCGTCGGCTTGTAGTAACATTCGATCAGGCGGCCGCCCAAATCAGGCAACACGCCCAGGCGTAGAAACTCGTTTTCCAGCACAACCTCACGCAGCGCCTGCGGCGTTGGCTGGGGCTGCGCGGCCTCGTAAGCTGCGCGGTCCAGCATACGCCATGACCAGTTGAAGACCGGGTCGGTGACTTCACGCTGGAAAGCCGCAAAGGGATAGGTGTTCAGCGTGATTTGTCGTTCATACAGACTGACCGTGGGCGCGGCGGTGGGGGTGGTCGCCAGCGTTGGCTGCGGCGCGGGCGTGGACGTGGATGTGGCGGCCAGCGTGGGGGAGACGACGGGCGCGTTGGTGCGCGCCGATGTAGGCGTGGGCGATGTCGTCGCCGTTTGCGTCACTGGGGTCAGGGTCGGTGTTGTGCTCGGCTTTGTCGCCGAGGGTGTTGAGGAAGCTGCAGGCCCAGGCGTTGAGCTGGGCAACACCACGGTGGCGGTGGATGCAGCGGTCGTCGCCGTCGGCGTTGGCGGCGGCGGAGTTGACTGATTACACGCACTGAGCAGCCACAGCGCCAACCAGGCCGTCAAAAGACGAAAAGGGAAAGCGTGGGTTGTGGGCGTCATCCACGGCGCAGGCAGCCCGCGCACGTCGCCATGCCTGCCACTGTCAGCCGCTTGATCACCCATTTCCTTGACGAACCATCGTGTGCGCATGGCAACGATTATAGTCACAATTGCCCGACTTGCCAAGCGCAGGCATCATTTCAACAAGAGAATTTCCGATCTGCTCACAGTGTGGTAGAATCGTGCACTCTTCATGAGTGCCATCCTGCCTGCGGCAGCCGGGCCGGCGCCCACCGAGGCCGGCTCACGAGGTCATCTGTTGTCCATTCGCACCTTCATCAATTCCGCACGTAACAGCGTCGGTGCCTTGACCCTGGTTTTACTACCCTGGTGGTGGCATTGGATCATCATACGCCGTCCTTTTGAGGGTATTCTCTTCCACGAATTAACTGATTTTTCGCTCTACGCCACCGATGCGCTGTTGCTCTGCGCCCTGGCGGCCTGGCTCGTGACCAAGCCTGATCTGTCTGCCCTGCCGCGGTGGGTATTGTGGCCGCTGCTGGCGCTCCCGCTGCTGGCGTTTGCCCTGGTCACGGCAGCCGCGGATCGTGACCTGGCGCTCTACCAGGCCGCGCGCCTCAGCCTGGTGACGCTGTGGTCATTGGCGCTCGCCGGATCACCCTGGCTGCGCCGTGCGGCGCCTGCGCTGCTGCTGGTCGGCAGCTCGCTGCAAGCGATCATCGCGCTGGCGCAGGTTGCCTTGCAGCACGCTGTTGGGCTGGGCTTCGTGGGCGAAGTGCCGCTCAGCCAGCAAATGCCAGGCGTGAGCGTTGTCTATGCCGCTGGGGTGCGCTGGCTGCGCCCTTACGGCTTGACTCAGCATCCCAACATCTTAGCCGGATGCTTGTCGGTGGCTTTCCTGTTGGCGCTGGCAACCGTCACCACAGGCAACGTACGCCAACGCTGGGCCTGGTATGTTGGGCTTGTGTTGACCGGCGCAGGGCTGGCTGTTGCTTTCTCGCGCGCCACCTGGATCGGAACGGCGTTGGGCGGCCTGTTCATCGGCAGCCACATCCTGTCAAGCCGCTCACCGGCCGTGCGCCGCCGTCTTGTGCGCCGCGTACTGTTGCTCCTCGTGAGCGCCGGCCTTGTTTTCGGCGCGTTGACCTGGCCCATTCTTGCCAGTCGCCTGGGTCTCACCGGCGCCAGCGCAGAGGCGCGGTCTATCAACGAGCGCGGCGCGACCATTGCGATTGCCTGGCGCCATTTGATCACCGCGCCCTGGCCCGGCATCGGCCTGGCGCAGTTCACCCGCCTCACGTTGGCCGGCAACCTTGATCTGCTCGGCCCCTACGCCCCACAGCCAGTCCATGTGACACCCCTGCTCGTGTTGGTTGAACTTGGCCCCATCGGTGGTCTTCTCTGGCTCTGGCTCATGTTGGCCCCTCCGATCCGCTGGATCAGACGGCCAACCCATGCTGCCTCTCTGCTGGGGCCAACGGCTGCGCTGCTGGCGCTAGTTGTGATCGGCCTTTTCGATTATTACCCATTTCAAGCCACGCAAGGCCGCCTCTTAACGTGGACTGTTCTGGGCCTCTGGGGCGCCGCTTGGGCCGCCGCTGCCCGGGAGACGACGCCCATCACGCCCACCTGACCCCCCGGATGCCTAGCGATTCTCGTCCGTGGCTTTTGGTTTCTTGGTTGATCCTGTGCACGCTTTGCCGTGTGCGATTTGACAGACCAGCCCGCTGGCGCTAAAATAAAAACCGACCGGTCGGTATGTATTTTCCAGGAGAACGCATGACGCATCAGCAGCGCAGCGACGAGACGCGCGCCCATATTTTGGCGGCCGCCGTGGATTGCTTCACCCGTACAGGCTACGATGCCACGGGCGTGGCGGAGATTTGCGCGCGCGCCGGCGTCAGCAAAGGCGCCTTCTATCACCATTTCCCCAGCAAGCAAGCCGCGTTCATGGCGCTGTTCGAGCAGTGGCTGTCTGACCTGGATGGACAACTGCGCGCCGTGCGCGGCGCCAACGAAAGCGTGCCGACCCGCTTGCTCGGCCTGGCCGGGATGGTGACAGCCGTCTTCGAGTCGGCCATGGGGCAGGTGCCGATGTTCCTGGAGTTCTGGCGTCAGGCAGCCAGGGAGCCAGCCGTCTGGCGAGCCACCATCGAGCCTTATCGTCGTTTTCGTGACGCGTTCGCCGAGCTGATCGCACAGGGGGTGGCTGAAGGCAGTTTGCGGCCCGTAGATCCGCAGGCGACGGCCCGTGTGCTCGTTTCGCTGGGCGTGGGTCTCGTACTCCAGGGCATCCTGGATCCTGAGGGCGCGGATTGGGGCCGCACGGCGGACGATGCCGTGCGGGTGCTGCTGGAAGGTGTGCAGAAAGCGTCTGCATGACAAAACACGAGGTGAGGACATGACTGCTTCGACGACAATGTGGCGCAGCGGGCCGAGCACGGCTCCGCTGCCGCCGTGGGCCCCAGGTTTGCCGGTGCTCGGCAGCGGGCTTAAGCTGATGAATGATCCAGTGAGTTACCTGACGGCTTGCTATCAGGAATTTGGCCCGATCTTTCGCGTGCGTGCGCTGAATCGTCGGATGACCGTGCTGGCGGGATTGGAAGCAAACCAATTCCTTGCCCGCGCCGGCGACGAACATTTCGGCAGCGAGGAACTGTTCGGCGGATTTGCCGACGAAATGGGAACGCGGGTTTTTCTGGTAGCGTTGGATGGCGAGCCGCATCGTCGGCTGCGCAAAGTGATGCGTCGCGGCTATGGCCGTGAAATGATCGCGCCGCATGTCAACGCGGTCGTGGACATGGTGCGCGAGCGCGCCAGCCGTTGGCAGCCCGGGCAGACGGTGCCCGTGCTGGACATGTTCCAGCGCCTGGTCGCTGAGCAGTTGGGTTGGGTGCTGGTCGGGCGCAAACCAGGCGCCTATTTCGAGGACGTGCAGACCTTCCTGAACGTGATCATGCGGGCCAGCGTGCTGAAGATGTGGCCGGCGTTCATGCTGCGCACCCCTGGCTATCGCCGCGCCAAGGCCAGCGTGTTTGCACTCGCACGCGAGGTGATCGCAGCGCATCAGGCCGTCTCTCCCGGCGCCGCGCGCGCGCCTGATCTGATTGATGACCTCCTGGCCGCACGCGACGAAGATGGCGAGCCATTCGCTGAGAATGCCCTCGTCGTATCGGCCATCGCGCCATTTTTCGCTGGGATTGACACGGTGGCCAACACCCTGACGTTCATGCTCTACGCACTGCTCAAGCATCCGGATGCGCTGGCGCGGGTGACCGCAGAAGCGCAGGCGATGTTTGCCAACAGCGTGCCGCCGCTGCATGCGTTGAAGGACTTGAAGGCGCTGTACGGCGCTACCCTGGAAACCCTACGCCTCTACCCCGTCGCTCCCTTCACGCCGCGTACCGCGGTCAAGCCGTTCGAGTTTGCGGGCTATCGCGTCGAGGCTGGCGCCGAGGTCCTGGTGGCAAACGCCGTCACGCACCGCCTGCCATCATTCTTCCCGAACCCAGACGTTTTTGATATTGATCGCTACCAGGAGCCGCGGAACGAGCATCGGCAGGCCAGTGCGTTTACGCCTTACAGCCTCGGCGGGCACACCTGCCTCGGCGCCGGCCTGGCCGAAGTGCAAATGATGCTGACGATGGCCGCGCTCCTCGCCTCAACCCGTTTGACATTGGAGCCGGCCGATTGGCAGGTCAAGATCAAACTGGCGCCGCTGCCGTCGGCCGGCCGCGGGATGCGCGTGCGGGTGGTCGGTAAATCCGCCTGAGTATGAGAATGACGACTTAGCGCAGCAGCGAAATTGGCTGAATTCTTCCTGTGGATGGTACAATGTTGACCCCCCAAACTGACCATTCGATGTGAAGAAGAACATGATGTCAACCTTTCCAGATGCTGCTCTACCCGCTCTCGCCCAGGTCTATGCGCGGCTAGGCGAATTGTGGTCTGAGCACGGCGATCAGGCGATTGCCTACGCCGTGCCAGGCCTCTGGATTGACCCGGCCGGGCCAGCGACGCCGCGCCAGGTCAATCCGCTGCGCTTTTTCCTGGACACGATCGAGACCATTGCGCAGCAGCCTGCGCAGCCCCTGGTGGACGGCCCCAATGGGGGCGGGTGGAGTAAACATGCCGTCGCGTACAACCTGTTTGCGCGCGCCGGCGTCGCGTTCGATCATGATGGCGATGGCGCGCTGGCTGCGCCGCTCAACAGCCAGGGCTGGCGCGAGACGGGCTCTTTCCTCAAGTGCATCAGCCTGCTGCCCTACCTGCGTTGGCTGGGCATCAACACCGTTTATCTGCTGCCGGTCACATCCGTGGGGCAGGACGGTCACAAGGGCAATCTCGGTTCGCCCTACGCCATCCGCAATCCGTACCGCCTGGACGATAATCTGAGCGAACCGCGGCTCAACCTGGGCGTGGAGACCGAATTCAAGGCCTTTGTGGAGGCGGCGCATCACCTGGGCATGCGGGTGGTGCTCGAATTCGTCTTTCGCACGGCCGCGCGCGACGCCGACTGGGTGCAAGAACACCCGGAGTGGTTCTACTGGATTGATAACCGGACGCCCGACCGCCGCCCCGGCATGTCCGCGCGCGAAGCGACGTTGGCCTACGGCGCGCCGATGTTCTCCGCTGAGGAACTGGCCCGAATCTTTGCCCAGGCTGAAGCTGACCGCTTCGACAACTTACTGCCGCCGCCGGCTCATTACCGGGCCTTCTTCACGCCGCCGCCCACGCCCGAGCAGGTGGCCCTGATGGACGGTCGTTGGTTTGGACGCCTGGCCGATGGCCGCATCGTGCGCGTGCCTAGCGCCTTTTCAGACTGGCCGGGCGACATGCAGCCGCCGTGGACCGACGTGACTTACCTGCGCCTTTACGATCATCCTGATTTCAACTACATCGCCTACAACACCTTACGCCTGTACGACAGCCGCCTGGCCCGGCCCGCGTACGCGGTGCAGCCGCTGTGGCAGCGTATCATCGGCATCATTCCGCACTATGAGCGCACGTTCGATATTGATGGCGTCATGATTGACATGGGCCATGCCCTGCCCAGCGCGTTGAAGGCGGAGATGGTCGCTGCGGCGCGTGCGCTCAAGCCTGATTTCGCTTTCTGGGATGAGAATTTCGGCTCGCCGGCCAACAGCGTGCGCGAGGGCTACAACGCGACCCTGGGCAGCTTTCCCACGAGCCTGCATGACCAGTTCAGCGCGGCGCAGTTCCTGGCCCGTCTGGCTGAAAAGGGCACGCCGCTGCCCTTCTTCGCCACGCCGGAGACGCATGACACCGCACGCGCGGCCAATCGCCCCGGCGGCATGGCCTATGCGTGCTTCGCCTGGGCCATCTGCGCGGCGCTGCCTGCCATGCCCGTTGTGCACGGCGGCTTTGAGCTGGGCGCAACCGAGCCGCTCAATACAGGCATCGGCTTTTCGCCGCAGGAGCAGGCGCGCTATCCAGCCTCGACCCTGGCGCTGTTCAGCGCGGCCGCCTATCCGTGGGAGAGGCCCATGCACGCCGCGCCGGCCGGTCCCGCCAACCCGGCGGCCTGGGTGCGCCAGGTGTTGGCCGCGCGTGCGCGCCTGGCGTCCGTCATCACCGACCTGGACCCGGCCACGTTTGCCTTCGGCCAGGCGCCTGACAACCCGGTTATCTTTGCCATCCTGCGCCTGACGCGCGGGCATGAGCCGCGACTCCTCGTGCTGGCAAACAGCGACTACTTCAACCCGCAGGCGCTCGACCTGGCGCTGCCCGGCGTTCCCAATGTTCTTGTAGATCAACTCGGCGCCCAAGCGCACCTGCTGGATGCTGATCAGCATCTGCGCCTGGTCTTGCAGCCGGGCCAGGCTGTTTGGTTTGAGCTTTAACGTGGACAAGCGGATGGGCCGCGGCCCATCACCGCATCGAAGGATCAGTTACACATGAATTTTGTTGACTTGCATTGTCATACCACCGCCTCTGACGGCACGCTGACCCCCACGCAGCTGGTGGGGCGCGCCGTGGAGTTTGGTTTGAAGACGATCGCCGTGACCGATCATGACACCACCGACGGCGTGGCCGAAGCCTTGGCGGCTGGCGCAGCGGCCGGCATCGAAGTCCTGCCGGGGATCGAAATCAACACCGATGTGCCCGGCGGCGAGATTCACGTTTTGGGCTATTTCATTGATACCACCGACCAACCGTTCCAGGCTGAGCTGCGCCGTTTACGCGACGGTCGCGAGCGCCGCGGGGCAGAAATCACGCGGCGGTTGGCCGCGTTGGGCGCGCCCATTTCCTGGCAGCGTGTGCAAGAGATTGCTGGCGACGCCCCCATCGGTCGGCCGCACATTGCTCGCGCCCTGCTGGAGGCCGGGCATGTCAATTCGATGAATGAGGCTTTTCTGCTTTACATTGGGCGTGATGGGCCGGCGTACGTGGAGCGTATGCGCTTCACGCCGGTCGAAGCGGTGCAGACGATCAAACGCGTGGGCGGGCTGCCCGTGCTGGCGCATCCCATCATTGCCCGTTTCAGCGGCGATCCGGTGGTGGAAGTGAATCTGGACAACACCCTGCCAGAGATGATTGCCGCCGGGCTGGTGGGCTTGGAGTGCTACTATCCCAATTACACCGAGGGTCAGGTGCAACAGCTGTTGGCCGCGGCGCGCCGTTTTGGCTTGATTGCCACGGGCGGCACCGATTTCCACGGCCCGCGCGCCGACCGTGCGGAATTAGGCAGCATCTATGTCCCTGAACGCGCCGTGACGCAGTTGAAAGCCGCGCGCCAGGCGTCGGCCTGAGCGCCGACTGGGTGTTCGGCGCCTGAAGCAACCCGCCAGGGGCTAGGCAAGCCCCTGGCTACCAAATGCAAGGCCCTGCGGGCCTCCGCAGCAGCCCCGCAGGGGCTTCCATGTCGTAGCCAGATGGCTTTAGCCTCTGGCGAGTCTCGGTCGCAGACCTTGCCAGAGAAAATGTTAGTGATGTTACTGGCGCAGACGCGTCGTCACCCGCTGGCGGATGGTCGCCAGCGCCTGCACAACCCGGTCCGAACCTGGATCAGCCAGGGTCATGAGGAGGGCATCCTCGCCGGTGTCTCGGTAATAGCGCCGCCGCCGACCGACCTTTTCAAACCCGAATTGACTGTAGAGCGCCTGCGCCGCCAGGTTAGATTTACGCACTTCGAGCGTCACTTCCACCGCGCCGCGCGCCAGGGATTCGTCAATCAGGTGCAGCAGGAGCCACGCGCCCAAGCCGCGCCGCTGCCAGGCCGGATGGACGCCGATGGTCGCCACGTGCGCTGAATCGTAGAGCATCCACACGCCGGCATAGGCCAGGATGGCCGGCTGTTCTGGCGTTTCCCCGTGGATCACCCGGTAAAATGAGAATTCGTTGTGTGTGATTTCGTACTCGTACATGCTGCGCGGCCACGGGTCACCGACGAACAGAATCGGCTCGATTTCCATGATCGCGTCCAGGTCATCCCGCTGCATCGGAACGACGGCAAAGACGGCGTCGCTCTGCATCACGGGATCAGCCCTGCGGGTAGTTCGTGCAAATAGATGGGCGCCAGCGATGCAATCTCATCCGAGACGTTGGTCAGGAAACGCGGCCACGCCAGCTCGGCCACGAGACTGGCCCGACGCACGCTGAGCGCGGGCGAGGCGAAAAACGCCCGCTCGCCGAGATGGGCGCGCAGGGCAGTACGCGTGGCCTCCAGCAAATCACCGGCAAACAGGGCCGGCGCGGGCGCAGTCTGCGCCAACGTTTCGATGCTGCTGATGGCAAAGGGGCTGACCGTACGCCACGCGCCGGAGCTGGCGCCCTGGACATAGTGCGCCCAGCAAACGCGGCCGCGGCCGGCTTGCACCAGGGCGGTCACTGGCTGCGGCTGCGCGTGGTGTGCATAGGCGATGGCGTCCAGGGTCGCGACGCCGAACAGCGGCAGGCCGTTGGCGCTGGCAATACCCTTGGCGAGGGCCAGCCCGACGCGCACGCCGGTGAATGAGCCAGGGCCAATCGCCACCGCGACGGCATGCACGTCGTTGGCGGTGACGCCTGCCTGGGTCAGCATGGCGATCACCTGCGGCATGAGTTCTACGGTATGGCGCCGCGCCGAGTGCCAGGTTACTTCGCTCACCACTCGCTGGCCGTCATAGAGGGCGATGCTCGCCAGGTCAGTGCAGGTGTCGAGCGCCAACATGAGCGGTTGTGTCATGCCGTCGTCTCCTGCCCCAGGCCGCGCAGAAGCTCGGCATGACGCGCGCCGTGCGCGGTGAAAACCAGCCGCCGCGTCTGTTCATCCAGCCAGGTGAGCTGGACATCGAGGCGATCGGCTGGCAAGGCTGGCGCCACCAGGTCGGCCCATTCGATCACCGTGACGCCGTCGCCGCCGAGGAGATCATCCAAGCCAAAGGCCAGCGCCTCAGCCGTGGCTGCCGCCAGGCGATAGACATCCACGTGGTAGAGGTGCAGCCGGCCATCGTACTCGCCCACCAGGGTGAACGTCGGGCTGGTGATTTGTTCATGCACCCCCAGGCCAGCGCCGATGCCCTGCACCAGGGTCGTTTTGCCCGCGCCCAGGTCTCCACTGAGGGCCAGGACGTCGCCTGGTTGCACAAGTCCGCCAAGCCGTTGACCCACGGCCTGCGTGGCGGCTGGACTGCCGCTGGTTATTTCAATAGTCGAAACTGCCAACAATTCGTCAGACAAGGTCAACTCCCACCAGGTCCCATGTTTTCGATAGGGCGATTGTAACACAAGCCCTATCGCTTTGGTAATCTGGGATGACCTGGGTATAATGCACCCGACAGGCAAAAAAAGTACATTACGTTGACACTGGTCGCCGCGGCGACATCATCGGTGAGGAAAGCGCAAACACTCAATGAAAGTGCTGGTTATTTCTGACATCCATGCCAATCTGGCAGCGCTCGACACAGTCCTGAAGGATGCTCAAAGCCGTGGCTACGACGAAATCTGGTGCCTGGGCGATGTGGTGGGATATGGCCCAGATCCCAATGGCTGCATCGAACGCCTGGCCGAACTAGGCCCGCAGCTGACGGTGCGTCTGGCCGGTAATCATGACTATGCTGTCTTGGGCAAAGAGATCAACGTGGACGATTTCAACCCCGAGGCGAAAAAAGCGGTTCTGTGGACACGCGAGCAGCTGACCGCAGAGGCCTGGGCTTACCTGGATGCCCTGTCTGGTCAGGCGGTGCAGCGCGGCGAATTCATGCTGGTGCACGGCAGCCCACGCGATTCGGTATGGGAATACGTGCTGTCACCGCGCGTCGCGCGTGAGAACTTCGAGGAAGTGACCGATTTTCGCTGCTGCCTGGTGGGCCATACGCACGTGCCCGCGATGTTCAGCTATCGCGTCGATCGCCGGGATGGGAAGCCCTTTGGCCGCTGTTTGCAGCATCGCTTGACGCCCAGCCCGCCTGACTTGGCCCTTTCCTTCGATCAGGTGCGTCTGATCATCAACCCGGGCAGCGTTGGTCAGCCGCGCGATCATGACCCGCGCGCCAGCTACGCGCTGCTCGATACCGAAACCCGGCTTTGGACGTATGTGCGGGTAGAATACCCGATTGAACAGACCCAGCATCGGATGATGAGCGCCGAGTTGCCGGAACGCCTGATCAATCGCCTCTCGTTTGGCTGGTAGCGCCTGTTTGCCGCCGCAGGAACAATCGCACGTTAATCTCGTCATTGAAGATGAATGCACGACAGACACACGGCTGCGTCAGCAGCTGGTTGATAGATGCGTGGGATTCATCCCAGAAGGAAGAGAGGTTCGATCATGTCACGTAAAGCCATCACCAGTATCTTATTGATTGTGGTTGCCCTGGGTTGGGTGGCGTGCGGTGGGGCTGCGCCCGCGCCGGCGTCCGGGGGCAAAGAAGCAGCCAATATGGAGGCGCCGGCTCAGCCCCAGGCGACGGCGGCGCCGGCCGCCAGCGATGCCGCCGGCATGCCAGCCCTGCAGGACCGCATGATTATTCAGCACGCCGAGATCAGCATGGTGGTTAAAGACACCGAAACCGCGGCCACCGCGATCCGCAATCAGGCGGCTGCTGGCGGCGGCTATGTTTCTAGCTCCAATTTGTTCCGTGACGGCGAGCAGCTGCGCGGCACACTGACGGTGCGTGTGCCTGCGCAGGCGCTGCCTACCTTCTTGGATCAGATCAAGAGCATGGCGGTGAGGGTTGTGCGCGACAACCTGTCCGGCGAAGATGTGACCCAGGAGTACACTGACTTGGGCAGCCGCCAGCGCAACCTGGAGGCAACCGAGACTGAACTGTTGGCCCTGCTGACAGAGGTGCGCCAGAAGCCCAACGCCAAGCCTGGCGACATTCTGGAAGTGTACGACAAAATCACGCAGATTCGGGGCGAGATCGAGCAGATCAAGGGGCGGATGCAGTATCTGTCCAACCTGACCGCGTTGGCGACGATTCAGATTGAGTTGATTCCTGATGCGTTGAGCAAGCCGGTGGTCGAGGAAGGCTGGCAGCCGCTGGTCACGCTGCGTGAGGCCGCGTCGCGGTTGGTCAAGACGCTGCAAGTCCTGGTGGAAGCCTTGATCTGGCTTGTCATCTATGTGCTGCCCGTCCTGATTCTGATTGCGCTGCCGTTCGCGTTGTTGATCCTGTTGATCCGGTTTTTGCGCCGCCGCTCTCCGCCGACGCCCAAAGCGCCGGTGGTGAAGCCGCCGCCTCCGCCGCAGGAAAAAGCCGAGTAGCCAGAAGCCCAGATTTCCCCCTCTCAATCACCAGCCGCCGTTCTACGGCGGCTGGTCTGTTTGATGGCCCGATTCTTCTTCCGCGCGTTGGAGGGCGCAGATTCAAGGATGCGGGGGCGCCGGCTCGCCTGACCTACCCTGGACGTACTTCCCGCTGTCTTCCATCAATTCGTGGTAGACGCCCAACATATAGGCCTGCTGTAACCGTTGGGCGTCCGCGTCGCGCCGCTGGCGTGAGGCATGGTAGGCTGAAATGCGCCGCATGATCTCCTGTTGGACGCGCCGGGGGTTGGCCACCAGGTCAAACGTAAAGCCTTCATCGGCCGCCGCGGTCTTGATGAGCACATTGCCAAAGTTCAGCGTATTGGCCAAGAAGGTTGGAAGATCGGACTGTACGTTCTGAATGCGATCCAGGCCGGCCTCGCGGCGTTTTTCGCTAAGGCCGAACGGTCTGCGCTCGATGTCAATCACTTTCTCATTGGTCACAATGTAGAGGTCGTTGGCCCAGTCCTCATACTGCCACCACAGCCAACCACAAGCCCCCAGCCAGAACACACCGGTGAGGATCCAGTAAAACCCCTCGACTGAACGCACCGTAATTCCCAGCGCCACAGACATGACAATCCAGGCCAAGAGCGATTGCCAAACCCGTTCGATCAAGATCAGCCAGTGTTTGCGCCACACCGTTCTTTCGGGCGTGATATCCCACGATCCCAACAAACCGCCCTCGAAGGCCAGGCTTAGGCTGCCCGCAGGCAGTCGTCGTCGCGAGACGGCGCGCTTCATCCAGCGCAGCGGTCGCAGGATGACAAATTCGACTGGAAAGAAGATATAACGCGGCGTTGCGGCGACGAAGTTCAGCCCCTTCCGCCACCACGGCATCCGTGTCGGTAGTTTGGTCCCAGGCGGCAGCGCCTGGTCTGGCGCCTGGCTTACCAGGCTCAAACGCAGGTCTTTGACGAGCTGCAGGCGCAGACTCTCGCGCTGTTCCACTAATTGCTCTGCCTTCAAACGCCGCCGGTGCTCGAAGATCAGGCTCTGGACGAACGTCGGATTACCGACATGGTCGAACACAATCTGCGAAGCCGCGTTGGCTGTCTTGATCCTCAAGTCGCCATAGTTGAGCAGTTTGCCCCAGAAGCTGGTGAGCAGGGTGGTGTCTTGCACTTGATCCAGGGGCGCTTCCAAGCGGTGTTCGTAGATAAAGGCGATTTTCTCACGGGCCGTAACGCGCAGGGGAGTCACGACGAAGTAGTCATTGAAGTAATCAACGACAAACCAGATGAGGGCTGGAATGAAGACGACGATGCCTAGGATAGCTGCGGTCAGCACCGACATCGGGACGTCCAGGCTCCTCAGGGCCGCGTAAAGGGCCGCCACAATCCCCAGGAGTCCCAAGGGGATCAGCAGCGAACGGGCCAAAACGATAAAGTGCCGCCGCCCATCGTACAGGAGAATATCCCCCTCTTCTTGCCACTGATACTTCCGATGTTCCTTGCGCTGCGCCTTGACCCTCTGCGTAAGATGCGCGTCTCGCCACAGCGCCTGGTCTATGCCCATCAGATAGAACAAATCCTCATAGCGGACGCGAAACCAGGTCGCGCCAGGCTCATCGGCCTGCGCGGGGTCAGCCAACCCTTGTTGACTGGTCAGCAGGCCGCCCTGCCTGCCCACGCTGTCTGGTCGCGCGGCGCGCACCGTGGTCTCGTGCCGTTCTTGACGGAAGAGGGAGCTTTGCCCATAGAACCGGCCTGGCGCCATCACGTCACGCGGACGTTCTTTGCCTTCGTCATCTGTGGCGCGAATCACCGCCGCGCCGCGGTGCAGGATGCGCAGGGAATTGTCACGCACACCCTGTTGCGATACGGTCTGCGCGGCCGGATAGTACTCCCACGCGGTAATGCTGGCCAATCCATGCAACTGCTCAGGTGTCAGGCCTTTGAACGGGTCAACCAGTCTGAGGAATGGGATAATGGGGGGAAGGCGCAAACGCTTGCCGACCCCCGTGGTGAGCGCCAGGTGCTCCATTTCGGACAACGGCACACGGATGAGTTTGCAGCGTTCCTGCACGAGCGCGGTGACCGGGGGAATACTTCCCAGGTTACTGGGGCCATTATGGAAGAAATTGCCGGCAGTGATGATTTGAGGTGTCTCTTCGGGCATCTCAACCTGGTAAGCGACCTTGACCTGTCCCCAGTCAATGAACCAAAACCAGGTATCACCCCCAGTCAGGGCCGGTTCACAAATTGTCTTGCCGTTTGTCAGTTCTTCAACACTCGCCAGCGTCGCTAAACGCCTGATCTGCGCGTCGTTCAACGGCGCCAGCAGCGGCATCGCTCGCAGCCGCGCGGCGATTGGTTCACGAATCAGGTCTTGACGCAGATTTGGCCGTAGGGCCATGGCCCAGCTCAGGTCAGCGGGCGCAATCACATACAAGCGACTGTCCTGCAGGGCAACGACTTCGGTCTCTTCGTAAATACCGTCATACGAGGCCTGGCGGCTGAAGGCCGCGCCGACGTTGTGGGTGCGTTCCCACCACACGTGGCCTGCGGAATCACGGCCGATCTCACGAAAAGCGCCGCTGGGCACCAGGTACAAGTAATCGCCTGCGCCGCGCGTCTCCACGAGCTGATCGCCAGTCTCGAACTCACGCTCTACAATACGCTCAGCCAACTGCTGCAGATCGGGCGGGTTCAATACCTTGAGCGCAGTAAAGTTGCCGAGATTCCTGGCAACCTCCTTGCGGTCTACTAAACCTGGGTCTTTCTCTGTCATCATGGCGGAGGCCTTTCGTCCAATCCCCCTGGAATCGTCAAGCGCCGGCTCGACTGGCCGGTCATTTTGGCGCTAGAACCAGCCCTATTTTACCACACGTCCGTGGCCGACGCTGCTTACGGCCACCATAAGCGCCAGGCGATGACAAAGAGCAGCCCGCTGCCCACGGTCAGGATGGTGTTGCGCGTGCGCCAGGCCACCAGGGTGCTCAGCAGGCCGGCCCACAGGTAATCGTTACGCCAGGTCAAAGCCAGCGCGCCCTGGCGGATCAGCAGCGCCGGCAGCACCAGCGCGCTCAACAGGGCCACGGGCAGAAAGCGCAGCGCCAACATCACCCGCGGCGGCAGTGTGATCCGGCTGCCCACCATAAACAGGGAGACGCGGGCGGCGTAGGTCACGGCCGCCATGCCCAGGATGATGATCCAGACCCTGCTCATCGCCGCGCCTCCAGGGCGACGCCCACCAGCATCGCGCTCAGCGCGGCCACAACCAGGTGCCAGTTGTTGGGCAGGATCAAGGCCCCGGCCACGGCGACGACGCCAGAGACGAATGCGACCATGCGCATCGTACCTCCCTCACGCAGTTGTGGGATCAGCAGTCCGATGAAGGTGGCAGGCAGCGCAAAATCGAGTCCCCAAGCCCGTGGATCACCCAGCGCCGGGCCGATCCAGAAGCCGACGGCGGAGCTGAGCAGCCAGAAGCTGATCAACGAAGCCTCGATGCCGGCCAGATAGCGCACGTTTGCCGGGTGCGCGGCCCAATGCGTGCTGGCCAGGACGAACGACTCATCTACAATGCCATGCGCCAGCAGCGCCTGCACCCACCAACGCTGGCGGCGCAGATGCGGCGCCAGCGCCAGCCCCATGAGCAGGTGGCGCAGGTTGATGAAGAGCGCAGAAAGCACGATCAGGCCGGCTGGCGTTCCCGCGCCGATCATGCCCAGGGCCACGAACTGCGACGCGCCTGCCAGAACCAGGGCTGACATGCCCACGGTTTCGGCCAGGGTGAGGCCCACCGTGTGCGCTAACAGGCCGTAGGCCAGCCCAAAAACGATCATGCCGACGAGCAGGGGCAGCGTCGCACGCGCACCCTGCCAGAAGGGGTGCGGCGTGCTAGAGGATGGCGCGCCCATGTCAGCCGCGCGCCCAGCAGATGCCCATCAGAACGACGGCGTTTCCGCCGATTTGAACCCACCAGCGCCCCTTACCCAGGATCAGAATGGCAAGAACGGCCGCCAACACCGGTTCAACCTCCAAAATGGTCCTTGATCGCTTCGGCCGCAGCCAGGTTCATGCCCGGCGCAGCTGCCAATTCTTCGACGCTGGCCTGTTTGATGGTCTGCAGGTCGCCGAAGCGTTTGAGCAATTCCTTGCGTCGGCGCGGACCGATTCCTGGCACTTGATCCAGCTCAGACATGACGCCGGTTTTGGCGCGCAGTTCGCGGTTGAAGGTGATGCCAAAGCGATGGGCTTCGTCGCGGATGCGCTGCAGGAGGTAGAGGGCCTGCGAGTCGCGTGGCAGCACCAGGGGATCATGATGGCCGGGCAGATAGACATCCTCGAATTTCTTGGCCAGGCCAATGACCGGCACCTGGTCGAAGAGATCGAATTCGCGCAGCACCTCCACGGCCACGTTGAGCTGGCCTTTGCCGCCGTCAATCACTACCAGGTCTGGCAGACGCTGCCACATCTCATCGCCCTTGCGCGCTTTGCGTCCCGGAGCTTCATCATCGTCCGGCGGCTCAACCGCGCGGCGGAAACGGCGGCGCAGCATCTCGCGCATGGACGCAAAATCGTCAGGCTCGCCCGTGCCCAGTGCGCCTTTGCCGCGAATCTTGAACTTGCGGTAGTCGGTCTTCAGCGGCGTGCCTTGCGCAAAGACCACCATCGCGCCGACGGTGTTGGTGCCTTGCAGCGTGGAAATGTCGTAACACTCGATGCGGCCCGGCGCGTCAGCCAGACCCAACGCCTGCCCCAACTCTGCCAGCGCGGCCACCTGCTTGTTCTTGTCGGCCTGCCACTGTGCGCGCAGCGCGTTCAACGTTTCGACCGCGTTCTGAGTCGCCATGTCCACCAGGTCACGCTGCTGACCTTCCGTAGGCACGGTGAGCAATACCTTCTCGCCGCCGCGGCGGGAGCGCAGCCACTGTTCGATGATCAGCCGTTCATCCAGGTCCTTGGGCAGCACGATTTCCGGCGGCACATACGCAGCCTCGCTGTAGAACTGAGTCAGGAACGCACTGAGCACCGCGTCCGTCTCGCCGCTTTCTGCGCCTTCCAGCACGAAGGATTCGCGACCGATCAGTTTGCCGTGGCGGATGAAGAAGACCTGCACACAGGTGTCGCCGTTGGCCTGCGCAAACGCGACCAGGTCCTCATCGGCGTGCTGGCCGCTGACCGTTTTTTGGCGCTCGACCAACTGTTCGGCGGCTTTGATCTGATCGCGCAGCCGCGCGGCGCGTTCAAACTGCCAGTTTTCGGCCGCGTCCGCCATCTGGCCGCGCAGGGTCGTGAGCGCCGGCTCGGTATTGCCGCTGAGGAAATCGGCCAGCCCCTGGATCATGCTGCGGTACTCTTCACGATTGACCGCGCCAATGCAGGGGCCGTTGCAGCGGCCAATGTGGAAGTAGAGGCAGGCGCGGTCATCCTTGCCGGTAATTTCGCGATTGCAGGTCAAGTAGGGGAAGACATGACGTAAGGCTTCCAGGGTCACGCGCACATTGAACGCGGACGTGTAAGGCCCAAAATAGCGGCTGCCGTCGCGCGCCATGCGCCGCACAATCGTCACTTTGGGAAAATCTTCGGCCCAGTGTATCTTGATATAGGGGTATGTTTTGTCGTCTTTGAGCCGGATATTGTACCGCGGCTGGTGGCGCTTGATCAGCTCGTTCTCAAGCACCAGCGCCTCTAGTTCGGTTTCAACGATGATCCAGTCAATGTCCGTGATGTGGCTCACCAGGCGCCGGGTCTTTGTCGTGTGGAGCGCTTGCTGCTGGAAGTAGGAACGCACGCGCGCGCGCAGGTTGATGGCTTTGCCCACGTAGATGATCGCGCCTTCGGCGTTTTTCATCAGATAACAGCCGGGACGCGTGGGCAAGATGTCGAGCTTGGCCTGGAGTGAATCCGAAATTGACATGCGGCAGATTGTAGCACGCGGACGGCTGACTGACAAAGCCGCTGCAGACCGGAGAGTGAGGATGCGGACCTTGCCGCCGCAGGTTACGACGGCGCCTGGCGATGACAGGGCGGAGGACAAAAACGAGCGGGGTGGAGGAGACGCGTCTCCCTCACCCCGCTGGCACGTTCATCAGGGATGATCAAGCGCCTACCAGACTCTAAAGCCAGGCGAGGTGGACTGCGCCTGGGAGATGAGCTGGAAAAGCATGGGGCCGTAGCTGATGATGATCAGGATGATGGTGCCGGCCAGCCAGGGGCGCCAGTTTTCCAACCAGGCGGGCGTCGGCCCTGGGTCCAGCGCCTCGGCCACGGGCATCTCCACCGGCTTGGTGAGTTTGCGCTTGGAAGTCACGGTGCCGACTACGTTGACATAGTAGAGCGCGCCGCTGACGAGCAGGATCAGAGCGCCAATCAGGGCTTCGATCATGAAGGGACTCCATTCGGGCGACAGGTACGGCGCCACGCCCAGCATGGTGCGCCGCGGCACGCCGTAGCGCAGGCCCAGGATGTGCAGCCCGTTGCTCATCAAGACCATGCCCACGAACCAGGTCCACGCTTGCCACAGGGCCGCGCGCTTGCTGAACAGTTCTTTGCCGGTCAGCTTGGGCAGCAGCCAGTACGTAATGCCCATGAAACCCAGGGTGGTGGCGCTGCCCACGGTCAGGTGAAAGTGGCCGGGCACCCACATGGTGTTGTGAATGACCAGGTTGAGGTTGTACGACGCGTTGGTCAGACCGCTGATGCCGCCAAAGGCAAAGAGGATCATGGCCAGGTTCTGCGCAACGAAGGAAGGTTCACCCCAGGGCAGCGCGCGAATCCAGCCCAAGAGGCCTTTGCCGCCGCGTGCGCGGCCGCCGATTTCCATCGAGGCGATGACGTTGAAGGCGGTCAAGACGCTGGGGAAGAACACCGCATACGTCAGGATGGCATGAATGTACTTCCAGGCCGCGGGAATGCCAGGATCGGTGTATTGATGATGGAAGCCAAGCGGCGTGGAAAGAACCAGGAAGAGCCAGAAGGCAAGGCGCGCCAGCGGTTCGCTGAACAACTTGCCGCCCACCTGTTTTGGAATCATCCCGTACCAGGAGATGTAGACGGGCAGCAGCCAGAAATAGACCAACGGGTGGCCGGTGAACCAGAAGAAGGTGCGCGCCAACTGCGGGTCAATGCCTTGCACCAGGCCTAGTGACCAGGGAATGAGCTGGAAAAGCATTTCCACGGCGATGCCCAGGGTGGCAATCTGCCACAGAACCATCGTGATGAGCGAACCAAAGGCAATGAACGGGGTGCGCTCCTTAGGGTTCTCACGCCGCCAGGCGCGCCAGGTGATGATGATGCCCCAGCCAACCGCCCATGAACCAACGACCACCAGGGTCAGACCGATATAGAACAGCGCCGAAGCTTTCAGCGGAGGGTAAAACGTGAAGAGCACCGTGGCCTGGTTGGTCAGCAGAGCGATGGATGCCAACACCAGACCCAATACCATCACCACCAGGGCAATCGTATGCACGATCGGCTTGACGACTTCTTTTTTCAAGCTGTAGCTCGTGGTGAAGGTGAGAAACCCGGTGATAAAGAAGGTTGTCCAGACCAGGGCATTGAGCACGGCGTGCAGCGTCAACCCCTGGTAGTAGCTTTGAATCCCAAGAGGCCGCAAGAGGCCATAGAGGTTGATGCCGTTATGTTCCAGCTTCTGGAATGGGCCGATGAGACCGCCGATGGCCAGCGCGGCCATGGCAATGCCGATATGCCAGGCGGTGAAACGATTGGCACGAGGAAAGTTTTGAGTCATATCGTAACCTCACGACAAAAGATATCAAGGGCGAATGATGAGAACTGGCTTGCGATCATGCCGGCGGCTCCGTGCTTACGGTTCCACGATAATCTGCGCAAACATGGTTTGGTGACCAATGCCGCAGTATTCATGGCAGATGATCTTGTACGTGCCGGGCTTGTCGAAGGTGTGCGACAGCTTGGAAACCTGGCCTGGAATGATCATGAAATTGACGTTGGTTTCGTCAATGTGGAAGCCATGCATGACATCCTTGCTGGTGACGTAGAATGTCACTTTGGAGCCAGCTTTGACTTTGATCTCGTTCGGTTTGAACGACCAGGTTTGGGCCAACAGACGCGCCTCGAATTTCCCCGGCGCCAGTTCGCGCAGGCCAGGTTCGCCGAACGAGGTGGCGCCTGGTGTGGCGACGAGGCGTGGATCCACGCGCATTTCAGGCGATGGCACCTGAATGCCGGTGGCGAACGCTGAGACGGTGATCGCGGCCCCAAAGATCAACAGCATGGCCGCCGCAACATAAATCCATAGCTTCTCGTAGGGATCAACATGTATCATTGCGTGACTCCTCGCGCCAACATGATCAGATAGGCGCTGCCCCATAAAGCGATGATCAACAACAAGTAGATCGCCAAAACAGCCAGTGTTCCCTTCGGTGCTTCCATGACTTTTTCTCCTCTCTGATCCTCACCTACAGCTGCGGAACCTTACTCGGGCTGACGGATGTCAACGTCGAGCTTGATCTCTCCACTCGTCTCGAACTTCAGCGTCAGCGGCACTTTTGCGCCGGGCGCGAAGGCTTCCTTTTTGTCAATGCACATGACATGCATGCCGCCGGGCTTCAACTCAATGGTCTTGCCGGCCGGTATTTCGATGAACCCGCCCGGCACGGGGCGCATGCCCATGGCGCCTTCCGCGGTCTTGTACGTTTCGTGCAGTTCAACGACGCCGCAGGCCGTTGAGGTAACCCCGGTCAATTTGTCGGCTGCGCCGCCGGAGTTTTTCAGGTTCATGTAGAACGCGCCGGTCATCATCATCTGCGTGGACGGTCTTCCCCAGGCTTCTTCGACCTTGATCTGCGGTGCGGCCGGCGCGGCGCTGCACGCAGCAAGAAGCATGGTCAATACCAGGACAACGCCTACGACGAGCCATGAGCGTCTCATTGTTTTCATTCGCTTCCTTCTCCTTTGCTGCTCTTTCTTACCGTGACGCCAGGCGAGCAGCGCCTGGCTCGATCTCGACTCACCTGGGCACAACAGGCGTTCATCTTCACGATCAGGGAATCAATTCATCCGTAGGAGCGCGCGCAGATCGCCTGCGATCTCGGCCCCAGTGGCGCCGAAGGGGATCAGCAGGCGGATGCTGCCCTGCCGATCAAGCACGAGCACGGTGGCTGTATGATCAATGAGATAACCGGTGGCCGCGGTGCCCTCATGCGCTTTGTAATAGATGCCTAAAGGCGTCGCCGCCGCGGCAATCTGCGCGGGTGAGCCGGTAATGCCAATGAATGACGGATCGAAATTCGCCACGTATTCCGCCAGGCGTGCAGGCGTATCGCGGTCGGGATCAACGGACACAAAAACTACCTGCACCTGCTGTGCGTCAGCGCCCAGGTCATGCATGGCCGCGGCCAGCTCGGCCAGCGTCGTGGGGCAGACGTCAGGGCAGTAGGTGTAGCCAAAATAGAGTGCGACCAGTTTGCCGCGAAAATCAGAGATGCGCACCGGTTTGTCGCCCGCGGCGGTCAACGAGAAATCGTTGACGGGCATGGGCGGCTCCATGAACATTCCAGCCCACGTATGGGGTGGATTCAGAAAACGGATTGCAACCACAATCGCGAGAACCAACAGGGCCAGGGCGGCGGGCCAAATCCATCGCGGCGCGACGCCTTGGCGCCGGGCCATCACGGGCTGCATAGGCAGTTCCTCTCTATCTCACTTGGCATAACACAGGAACAGGTGCGCAGCCTCATAGGCTACCTTACCTGCGCCCGTGCTGTTTTGCACTTCGCTGGCGATCAACGCCATGTCACGCATGATGCGATCAATCCCCGGCTCGGCCGTGCGATACTCCGCACGCAGGATGCCCCAGCCGTCCACCAGGAAGAAAGCAGGATCGAAAGAAAAAGAGCCATCGGCCTGGGGCGCGTAGTAGAGGCTGAAACCATCGCCGATGGCGACTTTGAGCGCCGCAGGATCGCCCGTTGCCACACGCCAAACGGCCGGGTCCGCGCGCTCGCGGTCTGCGTAGGCTGCCAGGACCGCCTGCGAGTCATGGTCGGGATCGAAGGATATCGTCACCAGTTTGACCGGGATGCTCTGCGTGTTGGCGGCGCCCAGGCGTTGTTGCACGGCGCGTAGGGTGGCGGCCGTCTGCGGACAAGGCGCCTGGCAGCCGGTGTATGTGATGTTGTAGAGTACGAGCTGGCCGCGCAGGTCTTCGCTGGTGAGCGCGGCGCCAGTCTGATCGCGCAGGGCAAAGGCAGGCGCCAGCTTGATGCGCGGCAGCACTTTGATCGGCTGCAGCGTGGCGAAGGCCAAAACCGAGGCAATCAGGAGTCCGCCAGTCAGGTAGAGCACGCGCATGAAAAGCTTCATGGTGCAACTCGCGGTTGTTGCGGCGGCCGGCTCGAACGGCTGTCCCTTGTGGCTACGGTTGGCCCCGCCGCTGACTTGCGCAGGACGCGCAGCAGGTTGGGAACCGTGGCGCGGGTGCGAGCCTGACGCTCGTGCACCACCATCGTGTTGTCAGTCAAGGTGACATAAATTACCCGGCGCGCCGCGGCGCCGACCAACAGCGGCGCCAGGTCATCCTGGCGTAACTCTGGCGCCGCATGATCTACAATCAGCGTATCTGGCTGCATGGACAACAGCAAATTTTCGGCCTCGGCCCACGTATCGGCCGCGCCGACGATGACGACCGACGGTTCGGACGCCAGCAGCCGCGCCAGCCCGTCACGAAAGAGGCCATGTCCGATCAAAAATACCTGTACGCTCATGGTAGGTTCATTGTGACACAAGCAGCTGCGTCTGTCGTCGCCCAGAGGGAGAGAGTAGAGGATAGAAAAACGGCTGCCTACTGGGTAGCCATCTGGCTAAGCCATTGGCGCTGGGCATAGTCCAAATGGGCTAATCCTGGCGTTCGCTCATGAGTCAGCGCCGCCCGCGGCGCCGCTCGAAGGAGGCTTGCCCGCGGATGCGCGCGCCGTGAGCAGGCTCGCAGACCTTGCCGAGCGAAAGGGGGGAGGAAAAGCTCACTTGTGGCTTGCCGGTGGGGTGCGAACGCCATCGCCCCTGGCAGGCGGGATAGTCGCAGACCCTGCCGGAGCAGAAACGCCAGAAAGCCCTGCGCGCACGGCCCAGGCGGCCGCCTCGGCGCGGCTGCGCAGGTGCAGCTTGTCCAGAATGCTGCCCAGGTGGGCCTTGATCGTGTGCGGCGACAGGGATAGGGCGGCCGCAATTTCTTTATTGCTCAAGCCGCGCGCCACGAACTGCAGCACCTCGCGCTCGCGCTCGGTCAATTCGTCCGGCTCCGCGGCGCCAGCAGTGGAGCGGGGGGTGGCAAACTCATTCAAGAGCTTGATCGCCATCGCAGGGCTGACCACAGCTTCGCCAGCGTACACGCGCTGAATGGCATCCACCAGTTCGGCGCTGGTGCTGTTTTTGAGCAGGTAGCCGCGCGCGCCGGCCCGAACGGCCGTGAACAGGTCTTCTTCGCGCTCGGAGACCGTCAGCATCAGGATAGGCAGGTCGGGATAGCCCTGACGCAGCCGCCGCGCCGCTTCCAGCCCGCCCATGCCCGGCATGTTGACATCCATCAATACCAGGTCGGGCGTCGCTTTCGCGACAGCAGCCAGCATCTCTTCGCCGCTGCCGGCGTTGGCGACCACATGCAGGCCGTCCATGTCATTGAGGATGCGCACAAGGCCTTCCCGAAAGAGGTGATGATCGTCGGCGATGGCAATACGTATCATGAGATGTTCACACGGGGGTGGTTAGCGGCACCGTAACGGCCAGGCGGGTGCCCTGGTCGGGGCCGGTGGCAATGGTGAGCGCGCCGCCCAGGCCTTCGGCGCGTTCGCGCATGGAGGCCAGACCATGGCTGCGGTAGATGCGGCTGGGGTCGCTCATCGTGGGAAAGCCGCGGCCGTCATCGGTGATAGCCAGGGTGCAGTGATCGCCCTCCGCGCGCAGCGCCACGGTGACCTGTCGGGCCTGCGCGTGTTTGCGCACGTTGGTCAAGGCCTCCTGGGCAATGCGCAGGAGTTGAAAACCGGTGGTGGCGTTGGTCTCGATCCCTGGCGGCTCCGCGCTAAACTGCGCGGCAATGCCGGTTTGCCGCGCAAAATCTGCCGTATAGTCGGCCAGGCAGGCAGTGATGGCGCCTGGTTTTTCGGCCGTCAGCCGCAGGCCGTCAATCGCCTCGCGCACATCCACATAGGCCCCGCGGATTGATTGACGCAGCTCGCCTAGCTCCTGCATCGCAGAGGCTTGTCGGCCGCTCTGGATGAGCTGCTCCAGGCGCTCTGCTTGTAAACCTAGATAGCCCAGGGTCTGCGCTAGGCCATCATGAATCTCGCGCGAAAGGCGGTATCGCTCCTCCAAGACGGCCATTTGGTTCACTTGTGATAGGAGCTGCGCGTGGCGAATCGCCAGGGCAATTTGATGCGCCATCGTCGTCAGGAGTTCGCTGTGCTGTTGGCTGAACGCGCGCCGGCGTCGCGCGCCCAAGAATATGGCGCCGAAGACTTGACCTTCCGTCGCCAGGGGCGCTGCGGCCGCAGAGAGCAGCCCGCCTCCCGCGCTGGCGCCCAATTCTGGCGCCATCACCGGCGCGCCCGCGGCATACGCCTGCGCTGCCATTTCGAGCGCCAGGCCAAAGCGTGGGTCGCTGACATCCGCGCCCAAGTCACGTCGCGCCTGGCAGGTCCACATCTGGCGCGCCGTATCGAACAGGAACAGGCCACCCGTCTGCGCTTGCCAGCCGGCCGCGGTGATGTCGAGCACTTGGGCCGCCAATTCGCTGACCTGGTCGTGCGACACAGTCGCCGGCGATTGCGTAGCCCGGTCAAGCGCATGCAGCGCGCCGACTTGGCGCACGCGGGCGCGCAGACTTTCCAGCGTCGCCGCGATCGAAGTGCCGAGGATGTTGAGCAAACGCACATGGTCTTCTGGCGGGCCATCGGCGGAAGGAAAATAAGCCGAGATCACGCCGACGCGCTCCTGCTCGTGGTTGATGGGCAGGCAGATGAGGGAATTGATGCCCTCGTCGCGCGCCAGGTCGTGCAGGTCTACGAACAGAGGGCAGTCGCTGGAAGCTTCAGTTCTAAGCACTTGACAGGTCCGGCAGCGACCGGCCGCCACCCCGCCATCCAGGCGGCGCCGCAGCCCGCTGAGGTAGCGGTCGCTGAGACCCCAGGCCATGTCCAGGTTGAGGCGGTCGCGGTCTTCGTCGAAGGTGATGACGGTCGAGGCCCGCGCATTGGTCAGCTGCAGCGGCGCCTGCGCGGCCAGGGCCAGGACTGCCTGCTCATCGGTGGCGGCGGTCACGCGCTGCTCCAGATCGTGCATGGCGAGCAGCTTCTGGTGGTTGAATTCTAGCTCAGCAAAGGCCTGGCGCAGCCTCTCTTCCGTGGCAGACTGGCGCGCAATCGCGTTGGCGATCCAGGTCAATGCGAGCCAGGTCACAACCGTGCCGGAGAGGCTGAAGAGGAGAAGTTCGGCCACGCCTTGCCAGGTCGGCGTGACCAGCAGACGGATGAGCACCTGGTGGAGCGCGGCGACGGCCACGATGACCGCCGGCGCCAGCCAGCGTAATTGGCGCACTTGGGCGTAGAGCGGCGAGGGCCGCGCCCCGTTGGCGGGAGCTGTGCTGGTTGGTTGGCGTAGGGCCTGATTGAACATTCCTCATCCATCGCTTGATCACCGGTTTTTGGACCGGCGGAATTGTGAGAAACAGTGGACAGTAAGATCAGTATACCAGTTTGCGCGCAAAAAGCCAAAGGCGTTCGCCGCGCCTGGGTGCATGTCAGGATGAAGGCGGATCGGACGGTTGTCAGGCCCGATAGGGCCTTCCACCTTGTAGCCCGATCCGTTCACGGTCGGGCGGTGTTGGTTGCGCGCACTATCGGGCCAGCAACCCCGCCGGAGGCCAAAGGCCATCCGGCTACGAGGTGCAAGCCCCTCTAGGGCTACGCCCCGAAATTGAAATGCACCCCGCCGCGCCTGGGTGCGCGCGCCCGGCGCACTGGAAGTGCGCGCGCCCAGGTGCATGAAGGTCAACGACGGCGCATGACCTGTGGGATGTACACGGGCAGGCTCGTCGGCGGCGTGCCCTGGGCCATCTTGAGATCGCCGTTGGTCGTATCGTAGTACGCTGCGTATGCGTAGTTGCTTTGATCGAGCGCCAGGGAGACGTAACGACCCACATCGCCCGCGTTGTCCAGTGTGCTGATGTCCCAGCTGCCGCCCCGCAGTTGGGCCACATCGAGGCTGTGGGCGTTGTCATCGTAGAAAGCGATGAGCGGCGCATCGCGGCTGTTCAGGGCCAGATCGGTGTAGCCGACGAGGCCAGTGTTGGCAACCGTTTGCACGATCCACGTTGTACCGGCCAGCCGTGCATACTTCAGCGCGTACTGTGTCCAATCGTAGTAGGCCAGGTGAGGATTGCCCAACATATCCACCGCGAGAGACACGTAACCGCCCACGTCCCCGTCGCTGTCTACGGTCTGAATACTCCACGGATAATTGGCCTTACCTCGCGCCACTTTCACGTCGCCATTGACAGCGTCATAATAGCCCACGAGAATGATATCCGCGCGGTCAATCGCCATCGAAACGTACCCAATGGCGCCAACGCTGTCAATGGTCTGCAAATCCCACAGCGCGCCGGTCCAGCGGGCAAACTTCAGGGTTTCGCTGCCGGCGTCAACGTACGCGACATGGGGCCGGTCGGCGGAATCGAGAGCCAACGAAATGCCGCTGCCGATCGTGCCGCTGTGGTCAATCGTCTGCAGCTGCCAGGCCTCGCCGATACGCTGCGCCAACTTGAGCGAGCCGTTCGTGTCATCCAGGTAGGCAATCAATGGCCGATTGGCTGAATTCACCGCAATCGCGGTTTGACTGCCAACTTCCGTCCCGTTTGCGCCGTCCGCAGTTTCGATCAACCAACCGCTGCCGCCCCAGCGCGCATACTGGAGGTCGTTTGCATAACTATCACGGTAGCTGATGTGGGGTCGGCCGCTGCGATCAAGCGCCAGCGCCGTCGCTTCGCCGACATTGCCCGCGACGTCCACGACATCTATGGCCCAGGCTACGCCGGTCCACGCAGCATATTTCAAGCGATTGTTGGTCATGTCGTAGTAAGAAATGCGAGGGCGCGTGCTGTCGTCGAGTGCAATCGAGGTGTAGGCCCCGACATCATCTGGGCTATCAACCGTCTGAATCGCCCACGTGGTCGCTACGCGCTGCGCTATTTTCAGATCCCCGTTGGTCCAGTCGCGGTAGCTGATGTACGCGCGCGCCGCGCCGTCCAGCGCCAGCGACGTATGGCCGCCGACGTCGCCCACGCCGTCCACAATTTCAATTTGCCAACCTGCGCCGATCCCGCGCGCATACTTCAAGTCGCCGTTGCTGCTGTCATAGTAACTGATGTGCGGATTGCCGCTGCTGTCAAGCGCCAGGGATGTGTCGCTGCCCACCTCCCCCTCGGCGTCCACAACCTGCACCACCCAATCCGCGCCGGTCCAGCGCGCATAGCGCAGATCTGCAGTGTACACATCGTAGTAGCTGATGCGCGCGCGGTCGCTGCTGTCAAGCGCCAGCGAAATGCTGCGCATGACTCCCGACTCCGCGCCAATGCTCTGAATGTCCCACTGCATTCCAGTCCAGCGCGCATATTTGAGCTTGCGATGGGTGTCGTCGTAATACACGATGTGCGGCCGGTTGAGGCTGTCCAGGGCCAGGGCGGCGCTGGAACCAACGTCTCCCGCACCATCCACCGTCTGGATCAACCAGCTGCTGCCAGTTTTGTTCGCATACTTCAAGTGAAGATTCGCGCCATCGAAGTAGGCGATGTGCGGCCGACCGCTGCTGTCCAACGCCAGCGAGGCGTTGGCGCCAACCCGAATGGCGCTGTCTACCGTTTCTCGCTGCCAGGCCACGCCGTCGTTCCAGGCATAATAGAGATGGTCGCCGCCGTAGGCAATATGCGGTCGGCCGTTGGCATCCAGGCGCAGGCTGCGCGTGTTCAACTCATCGAAGACCTTCGGGCAGTCCACACAGCGAATGTCCCACGTGTAGCCGGCGTGCGGAGTTTCGCCCGCGGGAAGCGCCGAAGCCGCAGTCGGCGAAGGGGGCAAGCCCAGCAGACTGAAAAGCAACCACGCATTGAAAATGACGAGTTGCCAGCGACTTGCAAGCCTACGCCGCGCATGATTGGTTTGTATCCATCGCAGCCATGTCGCCCATCGCCGCCGCATGCATGGTATCACCTGTCGTGGACTTCCCGTGTTGCATCTACCGTGAGCGCGCCCCGCAGCGCGTGAAAGAGCCGATTGCATAGCCATCTCCTCTGGTAAACAAGACCATGCCCACATCTTGCGCTGATGTGGGCATGGTGAAAGCCTCGAAATTTCGTAACATTGGGTCTGCGACCGACGTCGTTGGCTCAAACGTGCCGTTTCGAGCGGTTAGACGGGGAGCGCAGAAGTCCTGAGCATGTTACTTGCGCTCGGACTGGCGACTGCCGTTGATTTCAATCAACCGCCTAGTAGTCGAAGACCATCTCGGCCGCGTCAATCTTGATATGCGCCGCAGTCCCGGCGTCACTATCGCGGGCGACGAGGCGGATTTCCGTGCTCACCAGGTCGCTCAGGGTGCTGACGCGCCAGAGATCAAACGTGTAATCGGTCTTGACATCCTTGTTCCAGAACGGGGGCACGATCGTGCCCAGGCTGACCAATTCCCCGGTGGGGAGCTTCTGGAATGCATCGAGCACGCCGCCGTTGTAGAAGGTGTTGACGCGCACGCGCACGCGGGGACGGAACACATTGATCGCAGGATCGAGGTTGCCAGGGCTCCAACGCTTCAGATAGAGCGGCCCATCCATCATCGTCAAATCAATCACATCGCCGCCGCGCCGCAGCGCGGACGTGACATCGGCGCCCCGGTAGGTGGCACTCGCGACCGCCGAGACGTTGGTCAGGCCGTAGCCAACACCCTCTCCCTTGTTCAAGGTTTCGGCCAGGGTTTTGACGCGACGATATGTCGTGTTCAACTGCGAGGCCGCGGGTTTCAGCAAGCGCTCGATTTCCGCGACCGCGCCGCCAACGGTCGTCGCCGTCGTCAGTGTGGACAGATGGATAGGTGTGCGCGCCAGCAGGCGGCCGCTCGCCACGTTGAGCTGCAGGGCCGTATACTCCTTGCGCGCCTGGCCTTCATCCCCTTGGGTTGGGCGCAGCAGCGCATCTACCAAAGGTACGATCTCCGGGAAAACCACCGAAGCCGTTTGCGCCGTCGCAATGAACGCGTTGACTTCGGCCACCGAGTAGCGTGGGCGACCTGTGCGGCGGATTTCGTTCTTCCAATCGGCCGCACGCATCGGCGCAACCACCAGCGGATCGTAATAACCGAGGTCGAGATTGGTCCTTGTCTCCCCTAGGACAAGGGTGAAGGCTAGGAGACTGGGGTCAAAGGATGGAATCCAACCGGCGGGGATCGTCAGATCATTCACACGCAGCACATAAGCGCCTCCCGCCACACTGCCCAGGGTATAGACGCCTTGGTTGTCGCTGACGCCCTGCGCGGCGACGCTCTCGCCGGGGTCAATCTGATTGTTCCCGTTGCTGTCAAGAATCAGCGCCACGGCGACATTGGGAAGCGCCCCCTCGCCATCCTCTATGATCTCGTCGCCGTCCAAATCTTTCCAGGTCTTGCCGGTCACCGAGGCGGCGCCGCTGTGAGCGGTGATCACCCCAAAGTCCAAGCGATAGACGCTCACGCCGTCCTGACCCACAATCGGAGCGGGTACTTGAGTCGGTGAGCCTACGCCGGCGGGAGGCTGGAAACGCACCACATACACGTTAGGCCAGAGACTCGGCGTCACCACGTAGACGCCCTGGGCATTGCTGACGCCTGACCCGACCAGCGGCTCACCCTCTTCGATGAGACCGTTGGTGTTCAGATCCCGGTACACGTCAACCAGGGTATTGGGGATGGGTGGTTCACCCAGGTTGCGAACTCCGTTCTGGTTGACATCGTCGAAGACCACGCCGCTGATCGTACGAAGTAAGGTGACGCCGAAATCAACTCCTGTAACCGGCGTCCCGCCCACCGCCACCTGGCGGGTGTTGGGCGTGGTGCGCGTGTAGCCGAAGGATGGAGCGTTGACTTCGGTGACCACATAGACGTTCGCATCGAGACCGCTTATCGCGTACGCACCACCAAGGCTGGTCGTCGTATTGGCAAGAAAAACTTGACCGCCAGTCGCCAAGTCGCGAATCTCAATCGTTACGTTCGCACCAGTCTCGATGCCGGTCTCGCCCGCGTTGCGTACACCGTCCCCATTTGCGTCAAAAAAGAGTGTTCCCTGGATGGCGCCGGCGCCGGTCGCATGGGTGACGCGAGGGTGTACCAATGGGAGTGCTGTTCCCATCAAGACAGCCACGATCATGACGAGCCGAAGCAAAGTTCTCATAAAAACTATTTCCCTTCTCTCCACACAGGTGGAATCTGGCGCATCTTCTCAATCATCCAGTGGAGATGGTATTCAAAGAACACCCGTAAGCTTTCGGCAATGGTCGCAGACCACTGCCGCGCTTGCTCCTGAGGGGGATGGGGGGCGAACCCAATGCCCGATTGATTGGGATGATGCAATTGGCAACGGAATTGTTATGGCAGAGACATTGTATCACGCCGTTCGGCGTGTCGCGTGTGCTTTGCAGCTTACGAATTGCTTACATTTGGGCGGCGATCGCCTGCAAACCACCGCCTGGGGGGCGAATACACGAGCGATGATGTGCGTCATTCGTGTATTCGCCCTCTCCTCGCTAACCTGGCTGATTTGGCTAGGGGAGCCTGCGCACCTGCACGGCCGAAACCATCGGATTGAGCGTTCCACCGTTTTTTGCAAACGCAATGTTGAGAACTCCATCGCTCACCGCGACGGTATACACCTTGTCGAGGGCAACCGCCTTACCGACCTGACCGTAGACGCTCAGCGCATTTTCCACGATCGTGGTTTCCAGCGTGATCTTCGTGATACGAGCGGTTGACTTCGTCGTCTCGAATTCGGCAAACTTGAGCGTCACCTCGTAGTTACCGTTGGGCACCGTGAAGCGGTATTCGCCCGGGGCATCGCGCCACTTCTGATAGAGGGCGTCGTCGGTCGTGCCAGCCACCGCCAGCGTGGTTGACTTGGCTGTGCCGCCCGTGTAGCCCCATCCATTCGTGAGATACGCCTGATCGGCCGACCAGAGCTGGCTCGCGCCGTCGGTAAAGGCCGTGCCGCCGCTGTTGACGCGCTGCGTCGTGTATGGTAAGGGTGTGGGCGTCACCGTCGGCGTGGCCGTTGGCGTGCGCGTGGCGGTTGGCGTGGCGGTGGGGCACGTCGGGCACGGCGTGTTGGTCGCAGTCGCCGTGGGTGTGGAGGTCGGCGTCGGCGTGGGCGGCGGCAGTTGTACCACGCCCACTGCATTCACCATCGGCACATTGCTGCCGCCATTCTGGACGAACATGATGTTGAGCACGCCGTCAGACACCGATGTCTGATACACCCGGTCCAGCGCGTTGTATTGGCCCACCAACGACCAGATATTCAGGGTGTTTTCGACGATCACGCCTTCGATCGTGATGCGCATGATGCGGCTTGTGGCCGACGTCGCCGTGAAGTCCGCAAAGCGCAGGGTCACTTCATAGTTGCCGTTTGGCACCGTGAACTTGTACTCGCCTGGCGATTCGCGATATTTCTGATAGAGCGCATCATCGGTCGTGTTGCCGACGGCTTTGGTGGACGACTTGGCCGTGCCGCCGGTGTAGCCCCACGAGCCGGTAACGAATGCTTTGTCAATCGCCCACAGGCGCGCCTGGCTGTCCGTGAACACGGCCGTGCCGCCGCTGTTCACGCGTTGGAGGTACGGCGGAATGGTCGGCGTCGGCGTCGGCGTCTTCGTTGGCGTAGGTGTCACGGTGGCCGTCGCCGCGGGCGTGGGCGTCTTGGTCGGCGTGGCTGTGGGCGTCGGCGTCGGCGTATTGGTGGCCGTCGGCGTCGGCGTCGGCGTATTGGTGGCCGTCGGCGTCGGCGTCGGTGTGTTCGTCACCAGCGGCGTCGGCGTGACCGTTGGGGTGGGTGTGTAGGGAACCCAGCTCGCGGCCGCGGCCATGGCCGCGCCCACATCAATACGACCGTAGCCGTAGTAGATATCGAAGCCGGGTGTGCCTTTATCGGCGGCTGTCTGCCGCATCAACGCACGCACATCGGCGGAGGAAAAGGTGGGATGGGCCGATAAGATGAGCGCCGCCAACCCACTGACGTGCGGGGCCGCCATCGAAGTGCCGCTGAAGTACTGGTAGGTATTGGGGTTAGTCGGCTCCCACAGCGTGCTCCAGACCGTGTCGCCAGGCGCGGTCACATCAATCCATGTCCCATAGTTGGAAATCGTGAACCAGTCATCGTAGTACGTGGTCGCGCCGACCGCGATCACCTCAGGGTAGTACGAGGGATACTCCGGCTGATTGATGCCGCTGTTTCCGGAGGCCGCCACCATCACCACGTCACGCTCGGCCGCGTAGCGTACGGCATCCGTCATCAAGTACCCCGTGGTGGTGCCGCCCAGGGACATGTTGATCACTCTCGCGCCGTGATCGGTTGCATAGATAATTCCGTCGGCCACCCACCCCCAACTGCCATGGCCCAAGTTGTTCATCACCTTGACCGGCAAGATCTTGACTCCGGGCGCAATACCGGTTGACCCCTGGCCGTTGTTCATGGCTGCGGCAATAATGCCTGCAACGTGCGTGCCATGCCCTTCATCGTCGCTCGGATCCGAATCGTTGTTGGCAAAGTCATAGCTGGGCAAAATGCGTCCGCTGAATTCAGGATGCGTCATGGAGATCCCGGTGTCCAACACCGCCACAATCATGTTGGGACTGCCAATGGTCACATTCCAGCCTGGCTCTGCATTGATCATCTGCGGCGCATAGACTTTGCTCACGTCGCTGTAATCGGGATCGGTCGGCGTCAGATCTATCTTCGCTACGTAGTTGGGCTCCGCATAGCGCACGCCTGGCAACCGATTCAGGGCGCGGATCGCGGCTTCGGTCTGACCTGGGCGGGTTGCCAGGATATAGACATTCAACGCCGGAATGTGATGCTTGATCTGCAGATGGTATGCGCTCGCCACACTGGTCACGGTTTCTGCGCTGACGCCATCGGCAAAACGCACGACCACTTCATCCGGCACAACGTCCGGCGCCTGTGTCGAATCTGGGCGTTGAACGGTCGCGCCCAGCGCCATGTCCAGCGGTTGGCCGAAACTGCCGACTTCGCCGCTGAGCAGTTCGACTGGGGCCTGGCTTGGCTGACCGATGCCGCTCGGAGGCTGAATGCGCACAATCCGATGTCCTGGCAGCAGACCAGGAATGACGTAGTTGCCCTGCACATCGGTCAGTATGCTGCTGAGTAGCTGATCCTCTGGATCAATCACGCCATTGGCGTTGCTATCGTCGAACAGTTCCACCAGGGCGTCTGGAATGCGCGGTTCTGTCAACCCGCGCACGCCATCCTGGTTGATATCCTGGTAGACGGTGCCAGTCACGCTGCGTGGCAGCGTGTCTAGGAAGACGATCCCGCTGATGACCGTGTCGTTGACAGCGACCGTTTGGGTGTTCGCTGTCGTGCTGATGTACAGCGAGAGGTCGTTTTCCGTTACGAGAAAGGTGTTGTTGGGCAGGTCTGCAAAGCGGAAAATGCCATCAGGCGTTGTGGTAGCTGACGCGTAGTAGGTCTGGCCGCCGGTCGCTTGATCTCTGATCTCGATCAACACCCCGGCGATGCCGTTGTCTTGCGCGTCGCGCACACCGTTGCCGTTGGCATCGAAATAGACCCCGCCTTCGATGGCGCCGGCCGTCGTTGGTCTATCCGCCTGCGGCATACCGCCGACTGCGGACAGTAAGCCTGGCTGCGCCAAAGCCGTTGTAATCACGAACAGGATGACGAGAGCAGCCGTCAGAAGGGCGGCCGCCGGGCGCACGAGCTTGGGAAAAGTTTTCATATGGGCTCTACCTCGCAAAAAACGATGATATGGGGGGACGATCTGAACAACGGTGTTGTGATTGATTATCTGGCAACTTCCACTAGGGAAGCTGGCGCACCTGTATTCCTGCCACCATGGGATCCAGCTTGCCGCCATTTTTGACGAAGGCGATATTCAACATGCCATCGGCCACCGCGGCTTGATATGTTTTGTCGAGGGCAGTCGCCTTGCCCACCAATGTGTTGACATTGAGGGTGTTTTCCACCGTGATGCCTTCGATGGTGATCTTCATGATACGGGTGGATGAGTTAGTTGCCTCGAACTCGGCGAAGCGCAAGGTCACTTCATACGCGCCGTTGGGTACGCTAAACTTGTACTCCCCGGGTGCGCTGCGCCATTTCTGGTAAAGGGCGTCATCGGTGGTGCCAGCAACGGCCGTTGTCGTGGATTTCGCCGTGCCCGCGGTGTAACCCCACGAGCCGGTCGCAAACGCCTTGTCCGCGGTCCACAGTTGACCTTGCCCATCCGTGAAGTTGGCGCCGCCGCTGTTCACGCGCTGCAGATACGGCGGCGGCGTGGCCGTCGGCGTGGGGGTCGCGGTTGGGGTGGCGGTGGGGCAGGCTGGGCACGGCGTCTGAGTTGGCGTGGGGGTTGGCGTCGACGTGGGCGGCGCTAACTGAGTGATCGCAATCGCCGACACCACCGGCGCAGAGGCGCCGCTGGCAATGGCAAATTGGATATTCAACTGACCATCCACCACGTTGGCCTGGTAGGTCTTGTCCAGGGCCACATAGCGCCCAACCGACCCGTAAATGCTGAGCGCGTTTTCGACCACAACGCCTTCGATGGTGATGCGCATCACGCGACTGGTTGCACTGGTGACGTCGAATTCGGCGAAACGCAGAACGACCTGGTATGACCCATTTGGCAGGTTGAAGCGATATTCCCCCGGCGTTTCGCGGCGTTTCTGATAGAGGCCATCCTCGGTGGTGTTCGCGACCGCCTTGGTCGAGGTCTTGACGGCGCCGCCCGCCGCACCCCATGCGCCGTCCCACAACTGATCGGCGTCCCACAGGTTGCCTTGGGCGTCAAGGTAGTAAGTGCCGCCGCTGTTGACGCGGCGCACATAGGGCGTGGGCGTTGGCGTCGCGGTCGGCGTCACCGTCGGCGTTCGTGTGGCGGTCGGCGTCACCGTCGGCGTTGGTGTGGCGGTGGGTGTAAGCGTCGGGGTTGGTGTACTCGTCGGAATCGGCGTGACGGTCGGCGTTGGCGTGACGGTCGGCGTATTGGTGGGCGTCGGTGTGGGCGTAATGGTGACCCACGTGCTGCTGGCGCCCAACGCCTGTCCCGCGTTGATGAGACCCCAGCCCGAATAGAGATTTGGCCGCGGCAGCGAAATGGACACGGCGCTTTGCTGAATCATCTCACGCACATCCGCGCTCGACAGGTCAGGGCGCACGGATAGAATGAGGGCCGCCAGACCGCTGACGTGCGGAACGGCCATCGAGGTGCCAGTGCAATAGCCGTAGGTGGTCGGATTGGCGCTTGTCCAGTAGGTGCTCCACACCGCAACCCCGGGCGCGACGACGTCAACGGAATCGCCATAGTTCGACTGCCACCACAACTGCCCGGTATTGTCGGTGGCGCCGACGGCGAAGGTTTCGGGATAGAATGCGGGGTAGAAGGGCGCATTGGTGCCGGTGTTGCCGGTGCCGGTCACAATCAGGACGCCGTGCGCGGCCGCGTACTGGACAGCCGTCTGCAGAACCTGCGATGTAATCGGCCCTCCAATAGAGAGGCTGATGATGTCTGCGCCTTGATCAACGGCATAGACGATGCCGTTGGAAATATCAACCCACGTGCCGCTGCCGGACGAGTTCAGCACCTTGACCGGCAGAATGGAGACGCCCGGCGCCATGCCTGCAATGCCGATCCCGTTGTTCATCGCCGCGAACAAGATGCCGGCGACATGCGTGCCATGCCCGTTATCGTCGCTGGGATCGTTGTCTTTGTTCACGAAGTCATAGCCAGGTAGAAAATGAGTTTGCGCAAATTCGGGGTGCGAAAACGATACGCCGCTGTCCACGAGGGCCACCACGACCGAGGCAACACCAGTGGTGACATCCCAACCGGCTTCAGCGTTGACCTGCTGTGGCCCGTACACCAGGCCGGGGTTGTTATAGTCTGGATCATTGGGGTGCAGCGTGCCGCCGACGATGTAGTTCGGTTCGGCCCAGGCCACCGCCGGTTCCAGCTCAAGCGCGGCCACCAGGACATCCGGCAGCCAACTGACGGCCTTGTAGAGGTAGACATCCAGCACCGCCGAGTATTCCTTGCGCTGCAGCTGGTAGCGCATCTCGACGTCGGCAATGGCCGCGGACGACGCGCCGGGCTGATAGTGAACCAGGACTTCGTTGTCTTTGTACGGCTGCTTGATCAACCCAAAATCATTGCCGGCGTCGGTCAGGCCAAACTCATTGAAATTGGCCTGCTCCCTGTTGTCCGTGGTGAGTGCATGGTGACGAGGAAACGAGGCGATGTCAACGTTCAGCGCAAACGCCCCTAGCGCGCCGACCACGAAGCTGTAAGCGCCGTTTGCGGCTGAGGGTTGCGTGGCTAACAGGGCGTCGCCTGCGTTCACCATCCCATTGACATCCGCATCCCGATACAAGCGCACCGTGACATTGCGCAGCCCGGATTCGGTGGCGGGATCGAAGATGCCGTTTAGATTTGCGTCCTTGAAGACGACGCCGGTGATGCTGTTGGCCTGTGCGCTCTGACAACTGAGGGCGCGATAGCTTGCGCCGTTATCCACCGTGCGCGGATTGCTGAGCAGGCCAGCCTGCGCGTCCATATCGTAGAGGACGCCGTCACGCGCCAAACCCATCAGCGCGCCTTCAGGCGTGAAACTCAGCCCCTCCAGGGGCGCCGGGTTGGCGGCGCCGATGAAAACCACGGCGCCGGTGTTCTTGTCAATCTTGAGCAGTTGACTGCCGCCGCTGGCATTGCTGGCCACGCCCAGCATCTGCCCATCAAGCGGGCTGATCGTGATATCCGTCACTGCCGTCATCCCGGCTGGCAACGGCATGGGCGCATAGTCTGCGCGGCCAGGAAATGCATCTTTCACAAACTCACCGGTCGTAGGCGACACCTGGAGCAAGAGGCTGCCGGCTGGCTTTTTCACCGTCGCGAACAGGCGACCCGAAAACGGATCGAAAGCCAAACCCTGCGCATTATCCAAAGTCTGCCTGCCCAACGCGCCATCGGCCTGGCCCAAGGTGCGGGCGAAGGGCGTAAAAAGCCCGGTCGCGACGTCAATCCGCCCGAGGCGGTCATTGTCAATCGCAAAGAGTACATTAGCGCCTGTTTGTTGGGCCAGGCTGAAGGCGCGCTGTGTGGACGTGCCTGATCCAATGTTGACTTCGTTGGTGGACGGATTGGGGTCCCAGGGTGAAATGAGTGTCAGCAGGTTGGTGCTGTTGCTGCCTCCCCCTTCGGCCAGGGCAAAACACGACGGGACCGCGGCGGTGGACAGGGCTGGGCGCGACATCTGCCACGACGCGCTGAGCACCGTCGCAACAAGAAAAAGGATTTTGAGTGGTCGTATCATGCGCCAGTCCTCCGTAGCTCGTATCACAGCCAACAAGCGTAGAATTGTTCGGCTGATATGTTCATTATATCACATGCGCCGTTAAGATTCGCCTTACGTTTGACTGACAAAGTCACGGTTTTGCTGTGCAGGCGGCTGCTAACCCATAACCAATTTATAACAAAAAAGCGAGAGCAATCCCCATGATCACTCTCGCGATTTTGTCAACACACGATGGCTCATAGGGGGGCTATGAGGGGCGCCTGGGGTGGGCGCCCCTTGCGTTCAAGAGACGGAACCTAGCGTCGCAGCCACGGCATGAAGAGCTGCATGCCCGAGAGCCGGGAAGCCACTGGGCCGATGAGTTGGCCGGCGGGCAGCGTCTCCAGGCGATAGAAGTAGACCTTGCCGGCCACGGCGGCCTCGTCCACCCAGGTGTAGCTGGCGCCGGCCGCGCCGCTGGCCTGGCTGGCAATGGGCGTCGTGGTCAGGCGCTGGTAAACGCCATCGGCGCTCGTCGCCCGCCAGACATGGAAGCCTTCGTTGGCGCCTTCGGCCAGGGTCGTCCAGGCCAGGTTGACATAGCCGCTGGGCTGCTGATCAGCGGTGAAGTTGGCAACCAGCACACTGGTTGGCGAGATGAAGGGGAAGTCCAGGGTCAGATCGCTCTGACCACTGAGCAGCAGGACGCTGGTCAGGGTCGTTGGGCCTGAAGGCAGATAACCGTTGGGCTGCGGGATGACAGTGGCCGTGTAGCGCCCAGGCGGCAGGCCGGTGACCAGGTAGGTGCCTGCGGGGAAGCCGCCGGTGGGGCCGGTGGTCACGGTGGCAACGACCACATTGCTGCTGTTCTTGACCTGGATGATGACGCCGCTCAACGGCGGTTCGACGCCAGGGTCATAGACATTGTTGCCATTGACATCCACCCAGGTGAAGTCGCCGACCGTCACCGGCTGCCAATAGCCGAAGTCGGCCGTCAGGTTGGTGGCGCCCACATTGGTGGGGTTGAAGTTCTGAATGCAGTACGGCATGGCCTGACTGTTGTTATCCTGACCAGGGTTGGGGCCGGTGGACTTGGTGTAAGTGGTCAACACATTGTTGGTGTCGGTCACGATGACGATGTAGTTGCCGGCCGGGAAGTCGCCATTGAAGCGGTAGTTGCCGCCCAAGAAGGCGCTGGCCGCGGTGAGCTTGGTGTCCACCAGGAAGTCGAACTGGTCGCGTGCGCAGTTGCGATTGCTGTCATACCACAACTGCACGGAGACATTGCCGATGCCTGGCTCGTCGGCTGTATACAGCCCATCCGCGTTGCGGTCCACCCAAACCAGATTGCCAATCGTGCTGTCTTTGCGCACATCTGGGCCGGGGGTGTAACCGAAGTCAGCGGTTGGGTTGAACTGGCCCTGAGCCAGCGTCACGGCATAGGGCTGCGCCTGGTTGTTGTTGTCCTGGCCGGGGTTGGGGCCAACGACGGTCGGGATATAAGCAGTCAGCACGCCGAGGGCATCGCTGACGCGCACATCGTAGCTGCCCGCCTGCAGACCCACGAAGACGTAGTCGCCGCTGGCGCCGGTGGTGGTGGTGGCGATCACCACCCCGTTCTGGCGCAGTTGGACGGTCACGCCATGCTGGCCGTAGTCGCCGCTGTTCTCATTGAACAGGCCGTTGTTGTCGGTTTCGATCCAGACCTGGTTGCCGATGGCGCCCATGGGACGGTCGGTGAGGAAGTAGCCGAAGTCGGCGGTCAGGTTATCCGCGCCCACGGGCAGGTTCACGGCATAGGGATCAGCCTGGTTGTTGTTGTTCACCCCGGCCGCGCCCAACGGCGACTTGGTGTAGCCGTAGAGCACGCCGTTCGTGTCGCTGACGTGCACCAGGTAACGCCCGGCAGTCAGGCCGCTGAACAGGTAGTTGCCGGTGTTGGCATCCACCGTGCTGGCGGTCGTCGCCGTGGCGATGATTGGCTCGCCGGCGTCCCAGACGCCGTTGTTGTTGCTGTCGCGAATCAGGTCCACACTGACGCCGGGGAACGGGGTGTCGCCGGCGTTGTAAACGCCGTCCTTGTTGGCATCCAGGAAGACCAGGTTGCCGATGGCGCCCAGGAAGTTATTCCCGGCATCGTCGTAACCGAAGTCAGCCTTGAGATACTGGTCGCCGGCCAGCACAACGACCGGCACATGAGGCACTGGCGTGGTCGCGGTGTAGCCTGGGGGTGGGTTGGTCGGGGCCACGCTGTAGGAGCCAGGCGGCACTTCGATCAGGTAATGCCCGTTGCTATCGGTGGTGTCGCAGATCGGCGCGCCGCCGGCAACCGACGTTGCACAGACCTGGACATTGGGGATGCCCGGCTCGCCCGGCTGCTGCACCCCGTCGCCGTTATCGTCGTACCACACGGTGTCGCCGATGATGGCCTTGCCCGTGTTGGGCGTTTGCACATAGCCAAAGTCCGCATTCTTGTAGACCTGGCCGGCGGCGAGCACGATCGCACCCGTCGGGTCAGGCTGGCTCTGGTTGGCGACGATGTGCGTCAACCCGGCCAGCACATTGTTGGCGTCGGTTACGTCCACGAAGTAGGTGGCTGGCGGCAGGTTATTGAACAGGTAGCCGCCATCCGCATCGGTGGTCAACGTGCCCACCAGCGTGTCGCCGCCGGTGAGGGTGCCGCTGCCATCCGTGTCGCGGTAGAGAGCCACGGTGACGTTGGGAATGCCTGGCTCGCCCACATCCTCGATGCCATCGCGATTCGTGTCGTACCAGACGAAGTCGCCGATGGCGCCCAGTTTGATGTAGCCAAAGTCGGCGGTCAGGTTGTAGCCGCCTGTAGGCAGCGTGACCTGGTACGGCTGGGCCTGGTTGTTGTTATCCTGGCCGGGATTCGGGCCGAGGACGGTCACGACGTAGCCCGCCAGCACGCCGAAGCTGTCGCTGACGCGCACCTGGTACGTGCCGCCGGGCAGACTAACGAAGGCATAGTCGCCGCTGGCGCCGGTGGTGGTCGTCGCGATGACCGTGCCGTTCTTGAGCAGCTGCACGGTGACGCCGGCCTGGCCAGCATCGGTCCCGTTGGCATTGTAGAGGCCGTTGTAGTCCTTCTCGGTCCAGACCTGGTTGCCGATGACGCCGATGTTGGTGTGATCCAACGGGTAGTAGCCGAAGTCGGCGGTCAGGTTGCTGCCGCCGGCCGCCAGGTTGATGGCGTACGGGTCGGCCTGGTTGTTGTTGTTCGCGCCGGCCGTGCCTAGCGGCGACTTGGTGTAATCGAACAGCACCGCGTTAGTGTCGCTGACGTGCACCAGGTAGCGGCCAGCAGGGACGCCGGTGAACAGGTAGTTGCCAGTCGTGCAGGCCGTACCGCCGACCGTGGTGACGGTGGCGATGATGGGCTCGCCGGCGTCCCACGCGCTGTTGGCGTTGCTGTCACGGATCAGGTCCATGCTGACGCCGGTGAAGACGCTGTCGCCGCTGTTGCAGACGCCGTCTTTGTTGACATCGCGGAAGACCAGGTCGCCCACGGTGCCGAGCTGCGGCTGCGAGGGATTGTCATTGTAGCCGAAGTCGGCGTCGAGGTACGTCTGACCGATCTGCAGCGTCACCGGATGCGGCACGATCGTCGTGGCCGTGAAGCCCGCGGGCGGGTTCGTGGGCGCAACCGTGTACGAGCCGGCCGGCGCCTCGATCAGGTAGTGGCCGTTGCTGTCGGTGGTGGCGCAGAGCGGAGCGCCGCCGCCAACGGGCGTCGCGCAGACCTGGATGCCGGGGATGCCCGGTTCGCCTGGCTGCTGGATGCCATCGCCGTTGTCGTCATACCAGACCGTGTCGCCGATGATCGCCTTGCCGGAGCCTGGCAGCTTGTAGTAACCGAAGTCAGCGTCCTTGTAGACCTGGCCGGGACCAAGCACAATGGCGCCCGTGGGGTCAGGCTTGCTTTGATTCGCCACGATGTGGGTCAACCCAGCCAACACATTGTTGGCGTCGGTGACATCCACGAAGTAGACGCCGGGGATCACGTTCTTGAAGATGTAGCCGCCGTCGGCGTCGGTGACGGTCGTCGCCACCAGGGTGTCGCCGGCGCTCAGGGCGCCGCTGCCATCGGTGTCGCGGTAGAGGGCCACCGTCACGTTGGGGATGCCCGGCTCGCCCACGTCCTCGATGCCATCGCGGTCGGTGTCATACCAGACGAAGTCGCCGATGGCGCCTAACTTGGTGTAACCGAAGTCGGCGGTCAGGTTGTAGCCGCCGGCGGGGAGGCTCACGGCGTAGGGCTGCGCCTGGTGGTTGTTGTCCTGGCCGGGGTTGGGGCCGAGGACAGTCAGCACGTAATCTTTGAGCACCTTGAAGGTGTCGCTGACGCGCACCTGATAGCTGCCAGCGGGCAGGCTGGTGAAGGCGTAGTCGCCGCTGGCGCCGGTGGTCGTCGTCGCGATGACCACATTGCCTTGAAGCAGTTCCACGGTCACGCCGGCCTGTCCTACATCGGTTCCCGTGGGATTGAAGATGCCGTTGGCATCGTATTCGATCCAGACCTGGTTGCCGATGACGCCGATGTTGGTGCGATTTTGCGGGTAGTAACCGAAGTCGGCCGTCTGGTTGCTGCCCGCGGCTGGCAGGTTGACCGCGTAGGGATCAGCCTGGTTGTTGTTGTCCACCCCGGCGGCGCCTAGCGGCGACTTGGTGTAGTCCACCAACACGGCGTTGGTGTCGCTGACATGCACCAGGTAGCGGCCAGCCGGTAGACCGGTGAACTGGTAGTTGCCGGCGGTGCAGGTCGTCCCTGGCGTTGTGGTCACGGTCGCGATGATCGGCTCGCCTGCGTTCCAGACGCCGTTGGCATTGCTGTCACGGATCAGGTCCACGCTCACGCCAGCCAGCGGGCTGTCGCCGCTGCCGCAAACGCCATCTGTACCGACATCGCGGAAGACCAGGTTGCCGATGGTCCCGAGCTGCGGCTGCGAGGGATTGTCATTGTAGCCGAAGTCGGCGTTGAGGTACTGCTCGCCCGCGGCCACGGACACCGGGTGCGGCACGATCGTCGTGGCTGTGTAGCCGGCCGGTGGGTTCGTGGGCGCGACCGTGTACGAGCCAGCCGGCACTTCGATCAGGTAGTGACCGTTGCTGTCGGTGGTGGTGCAGATCGGGGTGCCGCCGCCAACGGGCGTGGCGCAGACCTGGATGCCGGGGATGCCGGGTTCGCTCGGCTGCTGAACGCCATCGCCGTTGTCGTCATACCAGACCGTGTCGCCAATGAGCGCCTTGCCTGAGGTCGGCTGCCGGACGTAGCCAAAGTCAGCGTCCTTGTAAACCTGGCCCGCGCCCAGCGTAATCGCAGCCGTCGGGTCGGGCTTGCTTTGATTCGCTACGATGTGCGCCAACCCGGCCAACACGTTGTTGGCGTCGGTGACATCCACGAAGTAGACGCCGGTCGGCAGATTCTTGAAGATGTAGCCGCCGTCCGCGTCGGTCGTGGTCGTCGCCACCAGGGTGTCCCCAGGCGTCAGCGTGCCGCTGCCATCGGTGTCGCGGTAGAGGGCGACTGTGACATTGGCAATGCCGGGCTCGCCGACATCCTCGATGCCGTCCTGGTTCTTGTCATACCAAACGAAGTCGCCGATGGCGCCCAACGCCTGTTGAATCTGGACGCAGGCGAAATCGCGGCGATCAGTCAGAATCGTGTCGAACTGATCTTCGGCGCCGGTGACGGTTGCCAGGTTCGGCGTGCCATTCGTGCATTGCGCGCGATAGCCGAAGTCCGCATCGTTATAGTCTTGCAGATTGGCTAGAAGCACCGTCAGCGGCTCGTTAGCTGTCGTCAGGGCAAAGCCCGTTGGCAACGTGCTGGCGTCCACCGCCACACAGTAGGAACCCGCCGAGAGATTGGCGAAGTCGTAGTTGCCGTCAACCGCGGTCACCAGCGTCTTCAGGGGGGTGCCGTTCGGCCGGCCCGTGAGAGGACACGAACCGCCATATAGCTCAACCTTCACGCCGTTCAATCCCGGTTCGGTTGACTGCTGCAGCTTGTCGCCATTCAGGTCGTACCAGACGCGATCGCCAATACTGCCGGTAGGTGCCAGCGTGATGGTCGTGCAAGCTTCACCGACGTCGCCGCCGGTCTTGTTCTGGTCGCCATCGTGCACCATGAACTGGAAGCGGTAAGTGTGCCCGGAGATCAACCGACCGTCCGCCACCAGGCGATCCACGTTCCAGCGCACTTCTGCGCCATACCCCTCATTGATCAGCCCGGGCGGGGCCGGATCACCGCTGCCCAGGTTCCAGTTGTTCTTGGCCGGGTCCGAGTCGGGCGTTACCGTCACCGTTGGGGGGTTACGCGTCTTGTCTACGAGGCGCACGGCGCCCTTCCATGTCCCAAAGACGGCATGGGGCCCGAGCGGTGCGCCTCCCCACTGCCAGTCGCCTGCTCGATTGTTAGGATCGGTTGTGATATCCGTGATGAAAATCGCGGGCCACATCGGCCGATCTGAGACATCGGTGCCGGCCTGATCGCCGGTCAGGGCTGTTGTACCGAGCAGAGGATCAAACGCGCTGCCGGGATTCGTCGCAAGCGGTGTGATCGGATAGTCTGTTGTGGTCGTGCCGCTCGACGTCTTGACCTTGACCTGGCGTACACCCAGGGTTAGCGCGTGTTCGTCGTTGTACCAGACATTCAGCGTATCGCCCGGTCGCGCCACGCCACCATCCACTGGCTTGAAGCCGCGCAGCACCGTGCTCTCGTTGAAGACGACGCTGGTCAATGGATTGGCGCTTGAGTAAGGATAGCCGCAGGTGTCGAGCGCGGTCGGGGCATCGCCGTTTGCACCTTGCGCCTTTTGCTGCTCGGCCGGGTCAGACGCAGGCACAGCACTCACTTTGGATGCGCCCAACACTGCTGCTGTGGGTTGCAGCGCCCTGAATCGCACCACGACAGCAACAGACTCCCCAGGCGCCAGGCCATTTAGGAAATTCATTGCCAGGTTGTTCCAGGTGAGAGTACCAGTGCCCACACTGTCTGGTTGCGGCGTGGCGCTCACGAAATCGAGAATCGTTGGGTCGTACCAGTCGCGCAACGGGATCAAGCTAAGAGAGGTCAACCCTGTATTCGTCACGCCGATGGTGAAGCTGACTTCTTGCCCCGCATAGACTGGCCCGGGCGTGGTTAGCCTCTTGGTCACCAGCAGATCGGGATAGGCCAGGGTGTAGCCGAAATCGGCTTCCAGGTAGCTCTGACCCTCTGCCAGGCTGATCATCGGCGTCGGATCGTTGTTGGTTGTAATCACGTAGCCGTCGGGGATGGTGGCATCAACCACATCCACGAAATAGTCATCCGGTCGGAGGTTCTGGAAGAGGTATTTGCCGCCCGCGCGTGTCGTTTGCGTGGCGACCACGGTATCCGTCGCCGGGTTGAAGAACCCGTCCCCGTTATCACGGTAGAGCTTCACCTGCACGTCGTTGATGCCAGCCTCACCAACCTGTTGCACGCCGTCATGGTTCGTATCGTACCAAACCGTGTCGCCAATCTCACCAGGGCAGACGCCCGGTTCGGCGTAGATCGTGTTGGTGCCGATTTTGCTGGGAGAGGCATGGATATAAGGCACTTCGATGGAGCCAAAGCCCGAGGCGCCGAAGGCTGTCTTCGCGACCTTGACTTCGTAGATCACATCGTAGATCCAGTCAGGATAGGTTGGGTTCGGGGTGTAGAAAACATCGGTGGCCGGCGAGTTCACCGTCAGGTTGGTGCCGAGGACGGAGCAGTTGCCGCCGCTGCAATAACCGAAATTGTTCAGCGTATAGTCGAACGAGGTGCCCCACTGCTGGATATTGGCTGCGCTACCGGTGTTCATGCCGCCGTCGCCGCCCGCGACACCCAGGGAAGCGTAACCCGACGGCGTGCCGGACTTCGACGAGATGTAATCGAGGTCGAAGTCGAGCACTTTGGTGCCATTGGCGTCCAGGCCCCAAAACTGGGCGTGGTCAGAGCCGGTCAGGTTGCCAAAGCTGTGGCCGCTGGGCCAGTTGACCGCATTGGCGCCGTACGTGTTATCCACGAAGTCTTTGTCAATCGCCAGCACCATGTAAACGGAATTGCCCGACGGCTGGTAGAACGAGGCCAACTTTCCGAACAGGGCGCCTGTCTGGTCAATGTAACAGACTTGGGTCGCGTCGGGCGAGATGCGGTAGACATCATCGTAGCGACCGTCAATGACTGGCGGTGAATTGTCAAACACGGTGGTGACATCGTCCGCGCCATCCGATTTGCTCGGATCATTGCCGGAGGTGGCGGTGATAACAGTCTGATCCACGGTATTCACGGTGGCGCCGGCCGGGACGCGAATCTCGGCCACCAGGTGGTAAGTGGCGCCGGCAGCAATACACACCGGGTTGGACAGGGCCGGTTCATTGGGGTTGTTGGTCTCATGAACGCCGTTCTGGTTGGTGTCTTCCCACAGCAGCACCGTCCATCCCTGGCTGGACGAACTAGTCACGTTGACGCAGTCCTGGGAGTTGCCGTTATTGGTAATGGTATGGCCGTAGAAATTGACCGAGCCAGCCACGGCGTAGCGCGTGAAATCAGGCTTCACCACCAGCAGCTGACCGACACGCGTACTGTCGGTGGCTGTGGCGGTGGCGCCGGTAGCCTGGGCGGTCGCAGTGATCGTGGTGACATCGGTCGTCCCCAATGCCACGACACTGGGTACGTCCACCTGCACCAGGATGAAATAGTCCACGTTAGGCCCAATGGATGGGGTCTGGCTGATGATCATGTCTTCGGGATCCTTGACCCCGTTGCCATTGACATCGTTGTAGATGCGCTGGACCCAGCCCTGCGACGAGGAGGCAGCCAGGTTGACCACGGTGGTCAAGTTGCCCACGCGCACGACGTGGGCGTAAGTTTTGGTTTGACCGGCAACGCCTTCACCAGTGTTGTTGGGCGTGAGCGTGACGCCAGCCGAGTAACAAACAACCAGTTTGGGACGCTGCGTGGCCGTGCCATCGTCGCTGCTCTTGAAGATTTTCTCCGTCTTCGGATTCGTCACAGGCGACTCAAGGATCACGCCCAGGTTGCTGGCAGGAGCCGCCAGCCATGAACTGACCAGGCTGGTCAAGTTCCACGATTTCCAGACGTTTTTGGTGTCATCCAGGGACGCCGTAGCTGCCACGGCCGCGTTGTAGTCGCCGCCCAGGTTTGTCCACAAGACACTGGCCGCTTTGTCGCGCGCGTTCCAGGTGACTTCAGCTTCTGTCCACGAAGCCGTGATACCATGGGCGTTGATCGTCACACTGCCGCCGCTGGCGCCCTTCACATACAGCGAGAGAGTCGCGCTGTTGACAATGGCCGTCGGCGGAATACTGGAAAGGTCAAATTGCATGAGCGCGCGCATCAACTTGCCGTTCTCGGTTTTGACCCGCAGTTCAGAATCCCCGCCCCGACGCTCGTCTTGTTTTTCCTGTTTGATGTAAGCATCTTTGCCGATGCTTGGCCCGGGCTGCAAGGTCGTGCAGGTCTCACCGCTGGTGGGCCGCATCGCTGCCAAGCTCCCGGACACAGCCTGGCCAGCACGAGGATCAAGCCCCGCGATGAGCGTTGACGTTAGCATTGTAATTGCCATTACAACACTGAGCCAGATCGTGCTCTGTCCATTTGTTCTCATATCCAACTCCTTTGACTTCCGAACGAAATCTGATGCGCTACCGAGGCCCGCGAGAACGGTGAGGGTGAAAAATGCGATGCCAAGGGGGACGCTACAACGGCTAAATGACTACATAACTTGACCGCAAAGCCGACTCATGACAGGGTCATGACCAAGATAACTAACCTATGAGTTTATCTTCCATTTTGGCGCGTCAGCACAGTTTGAACCTATGTACATTATACAGGGATGCAAGCAGCTTGTATAGTGTTGAACCTTTCAGTTGCCTTACGGTTACTGAGCCATGTAGACCCATACTGTTGGGTGCAAGTATACGAGCGACAATTATAATGTAATCTACTGAGCCATGCAATTTGCCAATAGTGATTATGACGACTTGCAAGGCGTAATTGTAAGATGTAATACAAAAACGTCGGGGCAGATATGCATGCACCGGGCGACTTTTGCATGCCAAACGATGGGCTGGTTGCCAGCCCGCAAACAAAAAGAGCGAGAGTGACCCTAATGATCACTCTCGCGATGTTATGAACGCGCGACAGGCTCATAGGGGGCTACGAGGGGCGCCCCCGCGGGCGCCCCTTTCTTTCAAGAGACGAAATCTAGCGCCGCAGCCAGGGCATGAAGAGCTGCATGCCCGAGAGCCGGGAGGTGACGGGGCCGATGAGTTGGCCAGCGGGCAGCGTCTCCAGGCGATAGTAGTAGACCTTGCCGGCGACTGCGGCCTCGTCTACCCAGGTGTAGCTGGCGCCGGCCGCGCCGCTGGCCTGGCTGGCAATCGGCGTCGTGGTCAGGCGCTGGTAAACGCCATCGCT